>Ga0307990_1002049_pt1 | contig 16441 bp, 12 predicted proteins | sample EllFjometagen129_FD_203168 | JGI IMG/M metagenome (GOLD analysis project Ga0307990, IMG submission 203168) | Marine microbial communities from Ellis Fjord, Antarctic Ocean - #129 | ecosystem: Environmental > Aquatic > Marine > Unclassified | place: Southern Ocean | collected 2014-10-08
ATCCTGTAATCTCGTCAAGAACTGACCCAGCACCGTTTTCTCTCAATCAGTGTAAATTAGTGTAGATCAGTGGATAAAAAACCTGCCCCGCACCGGACGGCTCGGCGGTCTGTCCCTGCCTTTGCCCAAGGGTTAGAAATCTGCGCCGCCATACTATAGCCCTTAATCTCAGCTTAAGGTTGGATGATCTATAAGTGGTGCCGTACAGTGAAACAGAGGAAACAGCATGAAGTTATTGATTGTAGAAGACGAAACAGATTTGCGGCAGGCGCTGGCGATGGGGCTGTCCGATGAGGGCTATGCCATCGATTCGGCCGAAGACGGCGAAGAGGGTCTATATAAAGCAATCAACTGGGAATACGACGCAATCGTCCTCGATATTATGATGCCGAAGATGGACGGCTGGGAGGTGCTCAAGCGCCTGCGTGAAGAAAAAACCACCCCGGTCCTCATTCTGACTGCCCGCGGCGATTTGGACGACCGCGTGAAGGGGCTCGATCTCGGCTCGGATGATTTTCTGGTGAAGCCGTTTGAGATGGCAGAGCTGACCGCCCGCCTGCGAGCGCTGATCCGCCGCTCGGCCGGCAAAGCGACCACGCTACTAAACTTCCATGGCTTGGAAATCGATACGGCGAAAAAGAGCGCGACGGTTGACGACAAACCGGTCAAACTGACCGCGCTCGAATATTCATTAGTTGAATATTTGATACTGCACCGCGATCAGGTCGTGACCCGTACGGACCTCTATGAACATCTTTTTAACGAAACCGACGACTCGCTCTCCAATGTGCTCGACGTGCATGTGTGCAACGCGCGCCGCAAGCTCGGCGGCGGCTTCATCCAAACCCGCCGCGGACAAGGATACATACTGGGCGAATAGGGATGAAAGATGAACTATGAAAGATGAAACCTGAAAGATGAAACCTGAAACTTGAAACTTGAAACTTGAAACCTGAAACTTGAAACTTGAAACCTGAAAGATGAAACCTGAAAGATGAAACCTGAAACCTGAAACTTGAAACCTGAAACCTGAAACTTGAAACTTGAAATTGGGAATTCGAAACACCCAAGGACCGCAAAAAGAGAACGAATCACACGAATGGACATGAAAAGTAAAATTTTAGACAGAATTAACGGAAACTAAACAGGCATGTTTTTTGTCAGGATAATCAGGGTCAGAATCATTCTGAACAGGATCGAACTCCAATGGTTTGAAAATTATTCTGACCCTAATTATTCTGACTGATTTTTTTGGTTGCGACTCTGCCGCACTAGATTCACTCGTGGTTAAAACGGCTGTTTATGAAAGAGGAAACTGGAACGCGGGAACTATGAGGGATGAATTATGAAAGATAAAAACGGAACTCAGTCGGCGTTAGCCTCTCTAATGAATAAATACAAATTTCATAGCTCATCTTTCATCATTCATCTTTCTGCCGAAATATCATGAAGGCATTCCAATCCATTCGATGGCGATTGCTGGTCTGGCAGATGATTCTGCTGGCGGGCGTACTGGTAACGTTGCTGACACTCCATTACCAGCTGAAAAAACGGGATCTGATTGCGGGGGTTGACGGCGAAATTCAGGAAGCATTGATGATTGTGATGCCGATTGTTTCTCCACCATCAGATGGCCCGAGGGCTAATCAACCGGGCCAAAGACCCGCTCCCGGAATGTTGTCGCGCTGGGACAATCCTTTCCCCGGTCAGATGCAGCTACCTCAGATACAGCAACCCGTGGATATAGACGCCACAGAGTTTCTGGATCATATAGAACAACATGATGTTTTCCTCGTGGTCAAAACTCTGGATGAGATGACGCTGTATGGAACGGTTCCTCAGTTGCTGAAAAATGATCTGCCCTCACCTGCAGCTCAACCCCGAAAGATTACTCGCGCCGGAAATCGATTGCTGATCCATTCGCACAATCAAATACAGATTATGATCGGACGACCGCTGACAAAGACATATGCCACTCTTGCTCTAACCCGCTTTTATCTGGTCGGGATCGGAGGGACCGTGCTGCTAATCGGCTTTATTGGCGGACTGCTGATCATTGGCCGGGCGCTTCGGCCGATCGGAAAAATCAGTGATACGGCCAAAACCATCGCGGAGGGAGATCATCGCCGGCGGATTGAATTATCTGACGCACCCGAGGAATTATCCGGTCTTGCAGACACACTAAACAAAACCTTCGACCATCTCCATGAATCGATTGAGAACCAAAAACGTTTTTCGGCCGACGCATCGCATGAACTGCGCACACCGATTGCTGTAGTGATTGCCCAGGCCGAAGCGGCGCTCAAACGTGACCGCTCGCCCGAAGAATATAGAAATGTGCTCAACGCCTGCCTGCGGGCCGGACGGCGCATGAAAAGCATGGCCAACAGCCTGCTGGAACTAACCCGCATCGATAGTCAGGCCTCCACCCTCTCCACCGCTCCTTGTGATCTGAACGAGGTACTCTCCGGGGCGGTCGATTCCGCCTCTCTACTTTCCGAAAAGCATTCAGTCAGCTTCCAAGGTCTAGAACAAAATCAGAAAAGGTATAGCCGTTCCCCAGAAGCAGGCGGGGAGCCTGCGGTACGTATCGCAGGCATCCTGCCTGCTCAAAACGACGGCACCTCTTCCGAAAACGCTAGAGAAACACCACGGGTTGCGGAGATCGACCGCGACCGCATTCATCAGGTAGTGATGAACCTCATCTCGAATGCCATGCAACACAATCCACAGGGATGTGAAATTACAGTGCGTTTAAAACAAGACGGAATCATTGAGATTGCCGATAACGGCATCGGAATTCCTGAAGAGTCGCTGCCGCATATTTTTGAACGTTTCTACCGCGTCGACAAATCCCGCTCCCGTGAACAGGGCGGGGTCGGGCTTGGGCTCTCCATCGTCAAAAGCCTCGTTGAAGCGCACGGAGGAACCATCACGGCGGCCAGCGTTCCAAACCTTGGAACCACCTTCACCATCTGCCTCCCGCTTGCCGGATAGTTTTCTTATGCATGGAAAGATTTTTCCACTCGGCCCACAGAAAAGAGACCGGTGCTGTTGCCCCAGTAATGGAACGAAATGGAGTGACAAACAGTGGAACCAGCAAAGACCTGTTTTGATTGAGTGACCCCACATAGAATTTGCGTAAATTCAATCAACAGTGGTAGTTTCACTGTGCGTTGACACAACATACCCAAATCATGAAAATCACCCGGAAGGAGTACATTCATGTCCAATCAGGGGAAAAAGAAAAAAGCACTCGACGATTCTTATTGGCAGTATTTTCTAAAACTGGAATCTGATTTCTACGCCACCGCACACTACCTCGGCAGCTCCCGAACCAACGACCTGGCCTGCTCCATCGAATTTGCGCAGCAAATCATCTGCATCAATACAGAGTGCGAAGCCGTTATCAAAAAAATAGGTAAAGCAATCGACCCGAAAGATCCTGCTGCAAATATGGGGCATTACAAACGAACCCTTTTAAAACGATTCCCGAAAATCCATACCGCAGCCGTTCAGATAGAACAATTCCATCGCAGCGTACACCCGTTTGCCGGATGGGATATTTCGGGCGGGCGGCTCGATTGGTGGAACGCCTTTCAGGATATCAAATATCACCGCGAAAATAATTTTGAGAAAGCAAACCTGATCAACACACTGGAGGCGCTGTGCGCCCTGCTGATTCTTGAACTGTATTTATATGCCCTTTACTCCCCCGAAGGCGCTGAAAGTCGCGAAGGAACCTACCTGCTGTGGGCTCCCGGCATGCCCGAAAAAAAACAGACTCCGGGTTCAAAATTTCTTCCGCATCTCCCCCTCGCTGTAAAAGGGAAGCAATCCCGTCCCTGAACGCCTACGTGACGAATAGCCCGCAACAGTTCTTTTTGAAACATTTCAAAATTATCTTTTCCGAACTCAACGAGTTCGGAAATCCTGACCCCAGCGGCACACCCGTATTCCCAATGCCTGGAAACTTTCAGGCGGATTTTTTCAAGGTTTTAAAATGAAAGAATCCGTTTATCCGGATTTTAGGATGTATCGGTTGCCAAATCGGACCGAAGCTGTTAGATTTGTGCCCATGAAGATTAAAGAAAAACTGAAATCCGGCCCGTTACTCCTCGATGGCGCAGGGGGTACCTGGTTGCAGGGACAGACCATCACCCCCGAGCAGTGGGGCAATGTCGAAGGCTGTAACGAATGGCTCAACCTCTCCGCCCCCGACATCATCCGCAGCCTGCACTCCGCCTACCTTGAAGCCGGAGCCGATGTGGTTGAAACCAACACGTTCGGTGCGTCGCCCGCCACCCTCGGCGAGTACGATCTAGCCGAGCGCGCCTACGAAATCAATAAAGCCGGTGCCGCCCTCGCCCGTGAGTGCGCAGACAAATTTTCAACACCCGAACAACCGCGCTATGTCTTCGGCTCGATTGGCCCCGGCACCAAGCTGCCCTCCCTCAGTCAGATCAGTTTTGATAAACTCTGCGACGGCTACAAAATTCAAATTCAGGGACTGCTCGACGGCGGAGTCGACGGACTGATGATTGAGACCTGTCAGGATCCACTGCAGATTAAAGCCGCGCTGACGGCGGCCGACGACATTCTCGGGTCAGATAGCGACATTTTGCGCTACGTCTCCGTAACCGTTGAGCCCACCGGCACTCTGCTCGTTGGAACAAGCCCAGCCGCAGCGGCAACGATTCTTGCGCCCTATCCGATTGATGTGCTCGGCATCAACTGCGCCACCGGCCCCGATGCAATGAAACACCACCTCAACACGTTCTCTGAGCTGTGGCCGGCGCGCCTCGCCTGTATGCCCAACGCCGGAATGCCCGAAGCGCGTGTCGATGGCACGGTTCACTATCCGCTTCAACCGGAAGAATTTGCTGAAAAAGTATCCAAACTCGCCTGCGAGCACGGACTCTCCATTGTCGGCGGATGCTGCGGCACCACGCCCGGGCACATCCGTCAGTTGCGTAAAAAGATATGTGAAGCAGACATTCCCGCCTGCTCATCCTCCAGCAAATGGGCAGACAAGAATAGCTGCCCCACAACAAATCAGGCATCCAGCTTGTTTTCGGCCGTTGACTTCACACAGAACCCCGCCCCGCTCTTTATCGGTGAACGGGCCAACGCCACCGGCTCGCGAAAATTCCGCGATACCCTGCTGGCCGATGACTACGAAAATGCCTTTCATATTCTGACCGAACAGGAGGAAACCGGCGCGCATATCCTCGACCTGAGCTGCGGCTATGCCGGACGCGACGAGCGCAAGGATATCGCGGTGCTCGTTCCGCGCATGGCGCGCGAATGTCTGGCGCCCATGATGATCGACTCGACCTCGGCCGACGTCATTGAAGATGCCCTGAAGCTCTATGGCGGACGGGCGATGATCAACTCGATCAATTTTGAAGACGGCGGCGAACGCGCCGAACGGGTTGTGCCGATGGCGCGACGCTACGGCGCGGCCCTGGTTGCGCTGACCATCGATGAAAAAGGCATGGCGATGAATGCCGAAGAAAAATTTGCCGTCGCCAAACGGCTGGTCGATTTCTGCGTTGAGCGCGGACTGAAAGCTAACGAAATCTTCATCGATCCGCTCACCTTCACGATTTGCAGCGGCGACGACACGCTGCGCGATGCGGCGTTCCAAACCTTAGAAGCCATCCGGCGCATCAAAGCCGAGCTACCGGGCGTACGCACTATACTCGGGCTGTCGAATATCTCGTTCGGACTCAAACCCGCCCTGCGCAAAATCATCAATGCGGTCTTTCTGCATCAGGCGGTCGCAGCCGGAATGGATGCGTGCATCATCAATGTGGCGTCCATTGTCCCGCTCAACCAGATTCCGGAAGAGCTGCGAAAAGGGGCCGAAGACCTGCTGGCCAACAACCAGACCGACGGCGATCCGCTCGAAAACTACATCAACCTGTTTGAAACCATCAAAGAGGAACCGGAAGCAGAGATGATCGCCCGCCCCGCAGATGTGGTGCTGACCGATGCGATTATCCGCGGGAAAATTCCGTGGCTCGACCCGGCCGTACCGGATCTACTCAAAGAACACGCGGCCGAACATATTCTCAATGAGCTTATGCTTCCGGCGATGAAAGAGGTGGGACGTCTCTTTAATGACGGCATCATGCAGCTTCCCTTTGTGCTTAAAAGCGCGGAAGTAATGAAACGCGCGGTGGATATGATCAAACCGTTTATGAAAAAGAGCGGGGCAAGCGAACGACCGCCGCTGTGCATTCTGGGGACTGTCGCAGGCGATGTGCACGACATCGGCAAGAACCTGGTCGGCATTATCCTATCGAACAATGGGTTCGACTGTGTGGATATCGGCATTAAAGCGCCCATTGAAAAAATGATGGAAGCGGTGAAAGAACACGATGCCGATGTACTGGGCATGAGCGGATTGCTGGTGAAGTCCACCGCCGTAATGGCCGAAAATATGAAGATTCTCGAAACGAACGGGTTTACAACGCCGGTGCTGCTCGGCGGCGCCGCGCTGTCCGAAGAATTTGTCGACAAGGCCTGCCGTCCGCACTACTCATCCGGCGTGCTCTACTGCAAAGATGCATTTGCCGGCCTGGCCGCGATGCAAATGTTCAAAGAAACCGGGAAACTTCCTGAATATGTGGCACCAACCCGCGACGGACTCGGGTGCGATGTCCGCGAGACCGCGCCTGCAAAACCCAACAAGGTGATTGCCACTGATGTACCGGTTCCGGAGGTCGAAATTGGAACATGGATGAATACAGAGATCGACCTCGATGAGGTCTACAAATACCTCGATCTGGGCGGCATGATTCGCGGGGCGTGGGGCTACAAAAAAGGGAAACTAACTGCCGAGGAATACCAGAAGCAACTCGATGAAGAAGTCATGCCCAAAGTGGAAGAGATGAAAGCGATTGGCAAAGAGGTGTTTGATCCCAAAGTCATCCACGGATTTTTTAACTGCCGCTCCGAGGGCGATACATTTTATCTGACCCACCCGGAAACGGGCGAAGAAATCCCGATGCCCTTCCCCCGCCAGAACCGCGAGGACGGACACTGTCTGGCCGACTTCTTCCGTCCCGACAAAGATATCGCCGCCCTGATGGCCGTCACCCTCGGCGGCAAAGTAATGGAAAAAGAACAGGAACTGCGCGAGGCCGATGACTATCACGACTATCTGCTCTTCCACGGTCTGGCTGTGATGACCGCCGAAGCGCTGGCAGAATATCTGCACCGGAAAATCCGCCTGCTATGGGGATCGGACGAAGGCGATCTATCGCTCTCCGAGATTTGGAAAAAGCAACTCGACCAGAGCCGATTCGGCTTCGGTTATGCACTCTGCCCCGATCTGGAAATGAACAAGGTGGTTTGCGACCTGCTCAACACCGACCGAATTAACCTGAATGTGACCGAGCTGTTTATGGCCGACCCCGAGGTTTCCACCTTCGCTCTCGTCACCCACCATCCGCAGTCGTATTACTTTGATATTTAACCGCGCACGCGAAGCGAAGCATAGTTTCCGAAGGAAATAGTGACGAAGGAACGGTTATGTTGCGCGCAATATAAAAGCGGTTAACAACACCAATTGACGCGAATATGAGATGGAGCGCAACGCCGCCCCGAGCCCTTTCAAGCGTGCTCGAAGATCACGTTCAACCCAAATAGTTTCCCTCTGGTCGGGAACGCGAAATTAAACGATGAAATTATTCGTATCGACTCGTGATCATTCATGGTTAAATATTTTTAACGATGAATCAGAGAATTACAGTGCGCTATGAAGGCCGGGTGCAGGGAGTCGGATTCCGATTCACGGTGGTGAATCTGGCACAGGAACTGAATTTGACGGGCTGGGTGAAAAATGAATTCGACAACAGTGTATCGATGGTGGCCGAAGGCGAAGAAGATCAGCTAATGGCACTGCTGCAGGCGGTGAAGAATTCGCATCTCGATCGATATATCACCAATGAGCGGGTGCGCCAGTCGGCGACGACAGGCGAGTTTGACCGGTTCGGCGTACTCTATTGATGCAGATTCACCAAGGCGTTGGCCCGCTCGAAATCCTGTGCCGTCCGGATTTTCATATTGGCATCCGTTGAGACCACTAAATGAATCTCCTGCCGTGTTTTTTCCAGCAGAGCAGATTCGTCATCAACCAGTTTGTTGCCGCTTTTCAGCATTTTTTCAAACACATCACGTTTAAAGACCTGAGGGCTCTGCACCGCCCAGATTGTGCTCCGTTCCAGCGCCTTAGAAGCTTTCTGTCCTTTTTCGGCCAGCTTGATTGCATCTGTGCTGCGAACTGCCGCAACGGCAGCGCCGTAGCGTTTGCCGGCTTTAACTGTCTCCGTGATTACATCGGAAGCAACAAATGGCCGACAAGCCCCGTGCACCAAGACGGCAGTGGCATTATCGGGGAGCTCATCGCTGGCTTTTTTCAGGTTACTGAGACGGCTGCCGCTTCCCACCACGAGACTTTTAACCTTATTGAGACCACAGGCCCGAATAATCTGCAGGACGTTATCAATCCGCTGTTTTTTAACCACAAGGATGATGCCATCAATGAGATCATTTTCCTGAAATTTACGCAAGGAGTGTGCAAACACCGGAAGATCTCCGAGAGCCAAAAAAGCGACATCCACTCCGGATGTAATCTCCTGTTCTTTTCCACACGCTAAAACAATCGCCCATGCTGACATAATCCTGCTCCTTTCAACGCACCGCACTAAACACAACAAACACAACCCGCGGTATTACGTAATATTAGCAACGTTCGACAAAGCTGTCAAAGAATTCAGCTCATGGTTTCATAAGTTCCAAACATTGGAAACTGGCGGAGTGCCGAAACGTTTGCGTATACTTCGGCCCGAAACCAATAGAAAAGGAATTCCCATGCTGAAAAAAGAAAATGCGGTGCTGGTTTTTATCGATGTACAGGGTCGGCTTTCCGAAATAGTTACGGACACTGAAGCCCTTTTCGGCAACCTGCGCCGCCTGCTTCAGGGCATGAACGTACTGGATGTGCCGATCATCGTGACCGAGCAGATCCCTGAAAAGCTAGGCACTACCCGCAAGGAGTTTCAGGAATTCATCAGCGAGCCGGTGATCGCCAAGAGTCACTTCAGTTGTTGCGGAGAGCCGGCATTTTTCCAAACCTTGGAGAAAACCGGACGCAAGCAGGTGATCCTCTGCGGAATCGAAACGCATGTCTGTGTGTATCAGACGGCCATTGAGTTGCTGGCAAGCGGCCATAAAGTCTATGTGGTGGCCGATGCGGTTTCTTCACGTGATCCAGCCAATAAAATACTGGCGCTGCGACGCATGGAAAATGAAGGCGTCCGGCTGACCGGAACCGAAATGGTTCTGTTTGAACTACTCAGCGACGCCAAAGACCCGGCATTCAAATCCATTCTTCAGATTGTGAAATAAACCATGCTCTACCTTTTTTTCGTTTCTTTGCTCTGGGCCTTTTCGTTTGGACTGATTAAAGGCGGTCTGTCCGACCTGCCCTCCTCGTCGGTCGCGTTTCTGCGCCTGCTGATTGCCTTGGCGGCCTTTGTGCCGTTTCTGAGAATCCGCCGGCTGCGCCCCGGCGGCGCAGCACGCCTGCTGCTGACCGGTGCGATACAATATGGGTTAATGTACGTGGCTTACATTCAGGCCTTTCAATACCTTAAGGCCTATGAAGTCGCCCTGTTCACCGTTTTTACTCCCATCTACGTCACCCTGATCAACGATCTATTTAAGCGGCGTCTCAATCTGTCCGCACTCGGCGCGGTGGGTCTGGCCGTCGCCGGAGGAGTGATCATTAAATATCAGCAACTCGACTCGCCGGAACTGTGGCGCGGATTCGCGCTGATGCAGGCGGCCAACCTCTGTTTCGCGTTCGGGCAGATCTTCTACCGCCGCACCATGGCTACACTGCCGGACCGCCCGTCCGATCTGCACGTGTTCGGCCTACTCTATCTCGGAGCAGCGCTGGCCGCCGCGCCGGCAACTTTCGGGTCTGACTGGACCGCATTCGAGCTCACGTTCAAACAAGGCGGCATTCTGCTTTACCTCGGCGTAGTCGCCTCCGGCCTCGGCTTTTTTCTATGGAATTTCGGTGCGCGACGGGTTAGCGCGGGGGCACTGGCAGTTTTCAACAACCTGAAAATACCGCTCGGCATTCTGGTGTCTGTGCTCGTTTTTGGCGAAAAGGCCGAATGGGTCCGGCTGTCCATCGGAGGCGCTCTGATGGCCACCGCGTTATTTATAAGGAAAAAAAGCAAATAAGCAGATGCTCCCTATTACGAAGAGAGCCGTCTTGCACGATTTTTTTGGTCACAGGGTCTATTTTTCCAAGGATTGGGAAAAAGAGAGGCGTTTTTTCCAATCCGTGTGAAAACAGATTTTTTGCACAGCTTTTCCGGCTGAAAAAAAGCCCAGATAGCAATGGACGCTCCAAGGGCTTTTCCTTATAGTCCAACGCTTCGATTTGAAAAAAGGAAGGCTTTTACAGCATGATGAACAAGTTAGTTATAGGGTTACCCAAAGGTAGCCTACAGGAATCGACCTACGCGCTCTTTACGAAGGCCGGATTCAACATTAAAGGAAGCTCGCGCTCCTATTTCCCGACAATCGATGATGATGAGATTGAACTGCGCCTGCTCCGCTCACAGGAGATGAGCCGTTATGTCGAACAGGGAATGCTCGACGCAGGAATCTCCGGCCTAGATTGGATTACAGCCAACAACTCCGATGTGCAAATCATCTGCGACATGATCTACTCTAAAGTAAGTAAACGTCCGGTGCGCTGGGTGCTGGCAGTTCCGCAAGACTCCGATATTCACTCGGTAAAAGATCTGGAAGGCAAACGGATCGCCACTGAGGGTGTTGCGCTGGTCGAGCGCTGGCTCAAAAAAAACGGGGTGAAAGCTGAAGTCGAATTTTCTTGGGGCGCAACGGAAGTAAAGGTTCCGGAATTCGTGGACGCCATTGTAGACATTACCGAAACCGGCTCATCGCTGCGCGCACATAACCTGCGCATCGCGGACACGCTGATGGAGTCTTATACACAATTTTTCTGCAGCAAAGAGGCGTGGGCGGACGACTGGAAACGGACCAAGCTCGAAAAGGTTGCTTTGCTTCTGAAAGCAGCATTAAACGCAGCAGATAAAGTTCTGCTGAAAATGAATGTGAACGAACAGAATCTGGAAGCAGTGAAAACTCTGCTTCCGGCTCTGAACGCTCCAACAATCAGCGGTCTATCCGAAGACGGCTGGTACGCGATTGAAACCGTGGTGGAGGAATCCATCGTCCGCGAAATCATTCCCGAGCTGAAGGCTGCGGGCGCGGAAGGAATTATTGAAATCAGCTTAAACAAAGTGGTAGCATAGCTGCAACAAGGGGAAGATACACATGGGTACCATTAAAAAATGGCGTAAAACAAAAATGTCGAACCACAAACGGCGCAAACGCCGTCGCGCGGATCGCCATAAGAAAAAATAACAGGGATCTGGAATATTGGAATTTTGGAGTAATGGAGAACTGGACAACACAATTCTCCAATCTATAGCTCCATTTTTCCAGCCATCCACCAATCCACTCTTTAACAAGGGGTTGTCATGAGCGCATCCCACAACACATGGATTCACGGAGCAGTTTTGCTCGGGATTGTGTTGTGTAGTGGATGTGTTACCCCTAGGTCAAAGCCTCGGTTGAGCAGTGATGCTCAAGCGGAGGCTTTGTCTTATTTCAGTCTCGGCCTGCTGGCAGAAAATTCCGGCGACGTTGAGGCTTCGTTGTGGTATCTCCAAAAAGCCATCCGGATTGATCCGTCCGAACAGGTGCTTTATCCTTCGGCGATTTCCGCCGCACTTCAGCTTGAACAGCCGGACGAGGCGCTTCGTCTCGCCCAACAGCTTCGAAAGCACCGGCCGGACAGCCTTCCTCCCCGCCTGCTCGCGGCACAGGTCTGTGCACTGAGCGGACAGCCCGAAAAGGCTGAAGCTTTGTTCCGGGAAGCGGCACTCAATTTCCCGGAAGAAGTGGACAGTACGACCTCGCTCGCCCGGTTTCTTATCGCGCAAAACAAAAATGAGGAAGCAATCAAAACGTTGGAAGTTGCACGAACCGCCCATCCAGATCATGCGAATCTTCTACACCTGCTCGGAACCCTCTATGTGGACCGAGCACGGGATCTGACAGCCCAACCGGACATAGAACGCGCAATTCTGAAAGGAATCACCCTGCTGAAAGAAGCTCTGGCACTGAGCCCGGACAATCCGCAACAATGGCAGCAGCTTGGCTATGCCTGTCTGACAGTTAAAAATCCCGAAAAAGCGCAAATTGCTTTTGAGAAAGCCTACGAACTGCTCCCGGGAGACCTTCAAATCGCCCGGCAGTTACTGGACGTCTATATTCTGAACAACTCAATCGAGCGTGCCTTGACCCTCTGCGAAGAACTGCCGCGGTATACCGATACAGACCCGGAACTATGGCTCCAATATCTGAGCGAAAAACTTCCGGCAGAGCATCAAGACAAACTGACCGCACATCTGGAAACCTATCTAAAGAAACACCCCCATGCTTCGGTGCTATATTATGCCCAGCTCGGTTCTATCTACCTCGATCAACAAAAACTGTCAGATGCGGAATCCGTTCTGCAAAATGCACAAAAAATCTATCCGGACAACGACCGGGTACGGACCGTTATCGGGTATCTCCATCTCCAGCAAGAGCGCTATGAGGAGGCCTACGCCTCGTTTGATCAGGTGCGCACCAACTCCCCAGACTCAGAATGGGTAGCCAATCCCTTCTTCACATTCAACTTTATGGTGGCGGCTCAAAAAAGCGACCATCTTGAAGAAGCTGCGGAGACACTAGCGTCTTCCTACACAAAAGATCCGGTGATTCTAAACCGATACATGCAGGCGTTACTGACCGGCGAAACCCCGGTCTCCACCCAGTCGGCAATCGATCTGCTGAATCGGTTCCATACGATCTCGCCTGAAGCATCCGAAACGCTTTACTACCTGACTCTGCTACAGGCCGATCAGGAAAAATATGAAGAGGCACTAGGCAACGCCCGCCAGTTCGAAATGCTGGCGAGCGGCGGCGCAAACACCAATTTGCTAGACGGTTTTTTCTATTACCAATACGCCATACTTCACGAAAGAACCGGAATGTTCGATGAGGCGGAGGTTTTTTTCCGCAAGGCGATTGATATTGGAAACCCCGTCACCGTGGCGTCTTCTCAAAACTACATCGCCTACATGTGGACGGAACGAGGCGAAAAACTCGAGATGAGTCTGGAACTGATCCAACAGGCGCTGGCGGCGGAACCGGATAACGCAGCCTTTATCGATACGCTGGGGTGGATCTATTACATGCAGGGCCGCTATCAGGACGCACTGGATCCGTTGATAAAAGCGAGCGAATTAATCCGTGACGACCCGGTGGTCTGGGAGCATCTCGGCGACACCTACATGAAACTTGGCGACCTGCAAACCGCCGTGCAGCAGTGGAAAAAAGGTCTTAAAATTGATCCGGATCACGACCGGCTGATTCAACGGCTGGAAGAAAACGGGTTCAGCCCAGACAAGTCCCCGGCTCAAGAGGATACCCCCTCAGATACGCCGGACCATCCATAACCTTTTTGCCTGCGGGTTGCACACTGAGCAGCCGCAACGCTCCGTTCCCAGTCGCCACCAGCGGCCCCTCCCCCTCCGACTCCAGCACTTCTCCGGGTTTGCCGTTTCCCTCTTCCACGCGCGCCGCGAGAACTTTAAGCCGTTGCATGTCCGATCGAACCGGTACGTTGCAAAAACAACCCGGCCAGGAAATAAACGCACGGATGCGGTTGTTTAAAACGACCGCTGACAGGTTCCAGTTGATCCGCCCGTCCTCTTTGGTGAGTTTGCAAACTTCTGTAGCTTCGGCATCATTCTGGGGTTGCGCCGTGACGGTTCCGGAACGAATCTGCTCCACCGCCTTCATCAGCAATTCCGCACCCGCCTGCGCCAGAACCGGCTCCAACGTGGCGGCGTTGTCCTCCGGACAGATCGGCACCTCGCGTTGCAAAATAATATCCCCGGAATCCATTTTTTTGCTGACATAAAGAATCGTGACGCCGGTGAGGTCATCGCCGTTGGCGAGCGCCCACTGAATCGGAGAAGCACCGCGATATTTCGGCAACAGCGAGGGATGTAAATTGATTAAACCGTTCGGCGGCAATTCCAGCACAGCGGACGGAATATACTGCCCGTAGGCTACGACCACAAAAAGATCGGCGTTCAGCTCCTGGAGCGCCTCGACGCTTTCGGCGGAACCGACTTTCTCCGGGCACAAAACATTCAACCCTTTTTCGAGCGCAACCTCTTTAACCGGACAAGCCGTCAGCTTCAATTTGCGACCGACCGGTCGGTCGGGCTGGGTTACCACCGCGACAACGTCATCGTCTGGACTGACCAGCAGCGCCTCAAGCAGAGGAAAACCGATCGAAGCTGATCCGAAAAAAACAACGCGCATATCCCCAATCCTCCGGGTTACTTTGCCGCCGCAGGTGACATCTCGGGTGCCGCCGCGGGTGCCGCTTCACCCTGCGGAGTTTGACTCGCACCACCCGCTGACCATCGAGCACTATCCGTCAGAAACAACTGTTCGCTCTGATTGCCCAGCGTTAATCCATGGCGCAAAGGAAAATCGGGAGGAAGCTGCCCCATAAGGAGCGGAGCCCAAGTTTTTTCTGATCCGTGCGATAAGCTAGAAACAAACGGACGGTCTTTGGTGAGAGAGGTGAGATACAACCCACTAATATATTTCCGGTTATCATTGATGTCGTAAAACCCGTCTAAGGTTGCGGGCATCAGGATCGATGTGCGATTCCCATACCATGCGGTCGCCCAGGGCATGTCCGTACACATTATCTCATTGGGCCCCAACAGCTCACTCACATTCATGACAAAACGCGGATAGTACGGTGGATAGGGCTCTTTCGCAGGGGGTGACAGGAAGATCGTAATCAACAGTGGAAGCGCGGTCAGACCGACCACCAAGCCAATTAATCCGGTTTTATACAGGTCGATGCTAATATCCAGCCGGTCGAGCAGAATGGAGAAAAATGACAGTCCATACAGAATAACAAACGGCCAGAAAATGTGATAAAAGCGCATGCTTCCCTCGCCAAAAAATCCAGCTCCGACGAAAAACAGAACAATGGAGAATCCGATCCCCCAGCGCAGGGCATGCACATGTCCTCGGACAAAGCGGTAGAAAAAGGTCACCGCAAAAAAGGCGATCAACAATCCGCCGCCCATCGAGGTGAGGTGGTTCTGGTACATTGAGCTAAAGTTACCTGCCCACCTCGCGCGAACCATGTTGAAGTCTGAGATCAGGTTGAATTCCGGATCCAGCGTGCGCATCAGCGCATCACCGGGATAGCGAGCCGATTCAATCAGCGCGGTATGAGGAGCCAGCCCCAACGGGGAGCCGCAAACCTGATAGTTGCGCAATAGCCAGGGTGAAATCATAAGGAAAATAAGCAACAGATAGAAAAAGGCCGCAGGCTCACCCCGTTGCGTACGCGACCCCATTAACAAAATAAACAATGCAATCCCGGGAACCACCGCCAGCGCTACATAATTCGTCAAAATCGCCAGTGCGGAAAAACCTGCAGAGAGCAGAAAGAGCAGCATCCAATTCCAGACCGGACGTCGTTCACGACGATGGATCGTCATCAGCACCGCAAAATAGATCGCACTGATCACAAAAAATGACAAAACAGGTATTCCTTCGCCCTGCAAGCTGTCCTCCCACACCATCGCCGTCAAAAAATACGTGAGTGTCCCAAGCAGCCCAATCTTTTGCGAAAACAGATTCCGACCCAACAGATAAAGCATTAAGCCTGTCAGAAACACAAAAAAATGATTCAACGGAACAATCACCCACTGCTCGGCAGGAAAAAACCTCATGGTCTCAAAAGCATCACTGGTCGGGAAAAGATCCACTCCGATCAGATCAAAAAACATAAAGGCGCCAGCCAGAATCGCCGGATAAGCTGGCGGACGGATCAACTCTGGATGGAAATTAATTTTAGCATCGCCATCAAACGTGCTGGCCGAAACCTGCGCAATGGTAAGGGGTTTCACACTCTTCGTCACATATCGGTGCGACTGCGCCAAATTGTGCCCCAACTGAGCAGAATCCATTGCCGCCTCGGAATTAAAACCGCGGAACTCACGGGCCGTAAAAATAACGGCCACCCCGATAATAAACAAACAGAAAAGAATGGTGCGGATAATATGCAGACCAGAGCCTGCATCCAAACTGTATACAAGGTCCTGCAGGGTCGACTCAAAAGGCTGATCCGGTTGTTTCGCCATAGTATTCTCTCTCAAAAGTTTGCGCAAAAAAATATCAATCCGCGAGACGAATTTTTAATGATCAATGCCTCGTAGGCAACTGGAAA
>Ga0307990_1002052_pt1 | contig 16427 bp, 11 predicted proteins | sample EllFjometagen129_FD_203168 | JGI IMG/M metagenome (GOLD analysis project Ga0307990, IMG submission 203168) | Marine microbial communities from Ellis Fjord, Antarctic Ocean - #129 | ecosystem: Environmental > Aquatic > Marine > Unclassified | place: Southern Ocean | collected 2014-10-08
TGAAGCTGCCAGACAAATTCAAGTACATAATCAGGGAATATTATGGACTCAAACGTATAGTGATGTTTTCTGGAGCATCGATGGCGCAATTGGAAGTGGACTTGGTGATGTCGGCTGTTGCGGACCATCACCTGCCATGATTATTGCTGTAGTTGATCCGGTTGAACTTCGTGGATGGATGTCAGATTATCAGGATTTTGGGCACAGAAATTATCCGAAATGTTTTTCACAGGGTGGCCCAGGCTCTTTTTTCGTGTTTAGTACCGGTTCGGCTGATGATTTTAACGAAGAAGCAATGTTAGCCATGAATGACATGCTTGTAAATTATGTTCCAGATGGACATTATATTGTGGCATATTCCTGGGCTGACGGTTATTTTGAAAGCTGGAGTGAAACGCTTTTAACAACATTTGAAAGTTTGGGCTCTACTCAGATTCGCACGATTCCAAATGATATGCCGTATATCTTTTTCTGTCAGAAAGGTGATCCTGATTCTGCGGAAGAGGAGGTTGGAGATAATCCGAGTGCTGAGATTGATTTTTATGTTGATCTTACTACGCCGTTTAATTATGGAACGGTGTTAAGCACTGTGATTGGCCCCTCAAATCATTGGAGCTCGTTGCATTGGTACCAAGAGAGTATGGATGACCCGGATTTTGATATCAGTCAACTGGAGATTCTTAAATTCGACCCTGTGACATTTGAGGAAACTCCCATTGATACTGTGTATCCACCAAATTATGAAATTTATCAACTAAATAATGAGATTCCGGCATCTGAAAATCCATTTTTGAAATTGAAATTTCGCACCCGTGATGATTCTGTCAAAACTCCCGGGCAACTTGACAAGTGGCAGATACGCTACACAGGTATCCCAGAAACGGCAATCAATCCACAAGCAGGTTTTTATTACAGTGGCGATACCGTAATGCAAGGTGTGGATTTTGAATTTGCATTGGCAACAGAGAATATTAGCCCTTATGATATGGATTCTCTGCTTGTGAAATATTGGCTGCAAAGTTCAAATAACGAGATGATTGATTTGGGGACAAAACGATTAAGTCCGCATCCGGCAGGGGATGTTATTATGGATACTTTACAATTTAATACCATCGATTTAAGTGGACTAAACTCTATATGGATTGAATATAACCCAAGCGTAGCCGGTGGGAATTATGATCAACCGGAGCAGTATCATTTTAATAACATTGCGCAGTTTTATTTTTATGTTCAAAGCGATGATAAAAATCCAATATTAGATGTTTCTTTTGATGGAGTAAGAATCCTAGACGGAGACATTGTATCGGCGAAACCTGAAATATTAATCAGCTTAAATGATGAAAATCCCTATTTGGCACTGAATGATACTGCCTTGTTTAGAGTTTATCTTACCGACATAAACGGCGGGACAGAACATCGGATATTTTTCCGTGATAGTTTTGGCAATGAACAGTTGGAGTGGACTCCCGGTGTTTTACCTGAAAATAAATTCCGCATTGTATATCGCCCCGAATTTGATGCGGATGGCATTTATCAGTTGAGGGTACAGGCAACCGATATGTCAGGAAATGAATCCGGCGATTTTGACTTTACCATAAGTTTTGAAGTGATTACAAAGTCGAGCATTACTCACATTCTCAACTATCCCAATCCGTTCTCAACGTCAACCCGATTTGTTTTTGAACTGACCGGTTCGGTTATCCCGGATGAAATTCGCATTGAAATTTATACCGTTACCGGAAAGCTTGTTAAAGTGATTGATCAATATGAGCTGGGCCCGGTAAATATTGGTCGGAATATTTCAGAATATGCGTGGGATGGTACTGATATGTATGGCGACCGCTTAGGAAATGGCGTGTATTTTTATCGTGTAAAAACTAAAATTCAGGGTGAGGATATTGAACGTCGTTCCAATGAATCGGATGCGTTTTTTAAACAAGAAATTGGCAAAATGTACCTCATGCGATAGGTTTACCACTGTACTCCCATCGTTTGATTTAAACTTGTCTTATGCTATGCATAATTCAAACATTCATCGTTCTGAAATAAATCTGTCCCGTTAGGGAAAAAATATTGGTACACCCGGACAAGGAACGCAGTCTGGGTGTATGCTAATGTATAAATGTGGTTTTGCGGAATTTTTGCAATTTGGCAAGCAAAAATTGTGACAAAAGCAATTTAGAAGTGTTTAAAATTTGGAGTATTAAAAAACCCTGTCTATATTTGTCATAAAATGACAAGATTTAATTTACAAGTCAAATGAAAGAAACATTCGGAGAATATATAAAATTATTACGGACTGAAAATGGGATGACCTTAACTCAATTAGCAGCACAATTAGATATGGATTCTGCAAATTTGAGCAAAATAGAAAATAACAAGAGGGAATTTGATGAAAGACGATTGGAAAAACTTGCAGATGTTTTCAATTTGGATGCAGATAGATTAAGGGATGAGCTTTTCAGTGAAAAATTTGCAAAAAAAATTTATGATAATTGTTGCTCTGAAAACGCATTAATCTTAGCAGAAGAAAAGGTGAAGTACCTTAAACAGTCAAATATTAAACAAGGAAATTTAGATTTTTAATTATGAAAATAGTATCATTATTTGCAGGTGCCGGTGGGCTTGACTTAGGTTTTTCAAAGGCAGGGTTTGATATTGTCTGGGCTAATGAATATGATAGAGATATTTGGAAAACATACGAAAAAAACCATCCTAATACAACCCTTGATAAAAGAAGCATTACAAAAGTACCAAATGAAGATGTTCCTGAATGTGATGGTATTATTGGAGGTCCTCCTTGTCAAAGTTGGAGTGAAGCGGGCTCCTTGCGTGGTATTGATGACAATAGAGGTCAGTTATTCTTTGATTTCATTCGCTTGCTTGAAGCAAAACAACCTTATTTTTTCTTGGCAGAAAATGTTTCCGGAATGCTTTTATTGAGACATAAAGAAGCCCTTGATAACATTAAAAAACATTTCAAGAACGCTGGAATTGGATATGATTTGCATTTTAAACTGCTTAATGCAAAGAATTATAAAGTTCCACAAGATAGAAAGCGAGTTTTTTTTATTGGCTTTAGAAGTGATCTAAATATTGATTTTAATTTTCCTGAAGGCTTTAATGAAATAATTCCACTAAGCAACACAATTAGCGATTTAACGGAGAACGTCCTAAGTGCAAAAAATGGAAAAAATGCAAATAATGGGAATTGCAACGTACCTAATCATGAATATATGGATGGTGGTTTTTCGAGTATTTTTATGTCTAGAAATCGAGTAAGAAGCTGGGATGAAGTTTCATTTACTATTCAAGCAGGCGCCAGACATGCTCCTCTGCATCCACAAGCTCCAAAAATGAAATTTATTGAGCAAAATATTGCAGCATAATGGAAAGTATAAAATTTGAAAATGAGTTTTATTTAGTTAGAGAATTAGTAATTCCTGAATTTGGATATGTAAAAGTAAGCACATTAGGTTTAAATTTTAAAATGATGCTTGATGATGGTTCTTACTTTTCAGAGAAAGCAAGGATTTTAGATGAAGATATTTTCTTTTATGTAGAGTTAAATCAAATAATGTTTAATGAATATCAATTGATTAATCTACTAAAGAGTGAATTATGATTCAATTTCAATTTTTTCCAAGGTCACAAGGAATTACACCAAAAATAAAAGCCATAATTGACTGTTTTGTTGAGGCAAATGGTAAAATTGATTCTGATTATAAAAATCTCAACAGTAATGCGGTCTTAAAAGAATTATCTGAGCCATTAACTAAACTTGGGTTTAAAGTTGAATTAAGTAAATCAAAAGATGATAAAATAAATGTGCCAGTATTATTTGGATTTAATGACCAAATTGATAAATGTTTTAACGCTGATGCTCTAAACGATGATGGTACTATTGTAATTGAAGTTGAAGCTGGAAGAGCAACTGAGAACAATCAATTTTTAAAAGATATTTTTCAAGCATGTATGATGTTTGGAGTTGAATATTTGGTTATTGCTGTTAGAAATATTTACAGAACACATAAAGATTTTGAAATTGTATATACATTTTTGGAAACACTTTATATTTCCAATAGGATGCATTTGCCATTGAAAGGTATATTACTTATTGGGTACTGACCGCGTGAGGGATTGAAGCGGTTACCCCACAGCGAGGAACGAGCGAGGAGTAAAAGCGGAAAGCCCGACCCGCAGGGGCACGCCCAAATAAAAAACAGTAAAAGCATTTGAATATGCTCTTTTAAAAGAATTCTATCAACGATTAAAAACCCCTAATAACAACGTAATTATTGTTGAAAGTGAACCATACAATACTGCAAAATCTTGTTTTGAAAGTTTTTGTGAAGATGAACAAGGATTTTATTCTCTTGTGTCTAGTGCTTCAATAAACTTTCTTGTTGATATTGAACCTCGCTTATCTAATAGTATCAGTCCTGAAGATACCTTGCAACTTGAAATTGTTTCTGATAGTGAAGGACAATCTGGTGATGTTAGAGATGTTTTAGCAATTCGCTTACTTCAAAAATGGGAAATAGGTATCTCAGCAAAAAATAATCACAGAGCAGTAAAGCATTCTAGATTATCACAGAAGATTGATTTTGGTGAAAAATGGCTTGGTGTACCCTGCTCAAAAAAATATTTTGAGGAAATCAAACCAATTTTTGATTATTTGACTGCATTGAGGGAAATGGACAAAGATACAACGTGGACTTCTATTCCTGATATGCATCAGAAAATATATGTTCCATTACTTGATGCCTTTAAACGAGAGTTACAACGATTAAATGATGAGAATCCGGAGATTGTACCACAAAAACTTGTAGAATATTTAATTGGAAATAAAGATTTTTATAAAGTAATTAAAGGAAAAAACAAAGTAGAGATTCAAGCCTATAACTTACATGGGACACTAAATTTACCTTTTGATAAAGTAAAACCTAAAGCGAGAATTCAAAAGCTTAAATTGCCAACAAGATTGATTGAAATTGTTTATGACAATAACTCTGTCACAACTATGATTGTCTCTCTCAGTGAGGGTTGGCAAATTTCTTTTAGAATCCACAGTGCAAGTTCAAGAGTTGAACCGTCTTTAAAATTCGATATTAATTTGATTAGCGCACCCCATACACTCTTTAACAATCATATTTTTATTGGGGAGAAGTAAGTTCCTTCTTAAAAACACAATAGAAAGTCCTGTTTTTTTACTAATAATTTTAAACAAGAAATTGGCAAAATGTACCTCATGCGATAGGTTTACCACTGTACTCCCATCGTTTGATTTACCCAAAATGTGGTTTTAGTCTTTAATTGTTGAATATCGCAATCGCTTTCGGTAATATCGACAGTAAGATTTTGGATTTCCTGCTGTTTAAAAGCGTTTAAAACCGGAATAAGGCTTTCAAATTCAGTGCATTGTGTTTGCAACATAGCATTTCTGATGAATTCGTTTTCTACCGTTTCATCCGATAACATAAGCCGATTACTTTCCAACCAAATTCCTGTAATAATTAAGCCTGCAAGCGCTGAACGTTGTGCTTGTATCAAGTCAGATGTGACAGAGGTATAGGCTTGGTTTAGGATTTGAAGCAAACTGTCCGATGTATAGACATTTCGCTCAATTTTTTCAACCGCAAAAAGAATTTCATCCCGAGGTAAATCCAATGCAAAAAATCGACTTTCAAGCTCTGCTGCATATTCCATGCTTAAATTTACACGGTTAAAATAGCGCAGGTAGCTTAAATCTGCAAGTAAAATGCCGGTTTGCAAAGCAATCTGCTCATAATTTTCCGGCATTAGAATTTTGTTTGGCATGAGTGTTTCCTGAAAACTTATGTTTGCATGCTCAAGCGGGGCAATCATGTCTTGATAACTCGGAATGCTGTCTGGGAGTAATTGAATATCTTCGCTGATTGCACTTTCATCAATTACAAATTCGGACTCCTGCTTTTGTCCACAGGAAAAAACCAGTAAACAACATAGCATTAAAATGAATTGCGTTTGTCTCATTATTTCCAATATATTTCATCGGCAAAAATCCAGCCTTCGCCACCGTATCCAAGGTGCCATTCTGGAATGTCGCCGTAAGTTTTTGCTTTAATTTTTATGTATCTCACCTTTTGGGTTGCGAAATTTATTCCAATATCTTCAACAAAAGCACCATATTTATCATCGCTGATTTCAGCTTTCTTAATTCCTGCTTTTTGAAATTGTTTTGACTGATTTGCAAGATAAAATTCAACGTCTGTCGGCATCCAAATCCAGCTTTTAATGTCTTGTAAAAAACCGACATGAACCGATGAGATTTCCATTGCTCTGCCCAAATCAACAATAGCAATTAAATCTTGAGCATCATATCCTTGCCATTCTCCTGTGCGGAAATCATTGCCTCCACGGATACCATCAATCAGGGCTGTATTTCCGCCGGCATTATATTGATTACTGTATTCTGAAAATAGCTCAATACTCACTCTCTCATCAATTTTTTTGTATTTCCCAACAACAATGCCGCTTTGCTTTTCGCCCTGCATAGCAATGCATTGTATCTTAGCATCATCATAAATTGTAATGGGATCTGAATAAATATTTGAGTTTTGATTTGGTTGACTGCCGTTGGTGGTATAAAAAATCATAACATCTGCTTGCTGTGGTGTGTGAATTTTTATTTGCAGCGAATCGGAGAAACTCCGTTGTGCAGGTGTCGTTATCGGGCTGATAATGATTGGCTCCTCGGTAATTCGTGATGTGAAAATTGCATCCTCATTACTACCAAAGTCTTTGTTTGGTGTTGCTCCCATCACAAAATGCAGGTTGCCGCCTTTCATGATTTGTTCATGTTCGATGTATGACTTGTTCCATGGCTTTCCATTTATCTCTACCGATTGAATATAAATATTTTTATCGCTGAGATTTTCGGCAGTAATTTCAAACTGTTTTCCGTTTTCAAGTTGGATAATTGCTGTATCAAACATGGGCGAGCCAAAATCGTAAATTCCGCTTGCCGCATTTACCGGATAAAAACCAAGCGCACTAAAAACGTACCATGCCGACATTTGTCCGCAATCTTCATTGCCTATATAGCCGTCGGGTTGGTCGCTGTACATTTCATTCATGATTTGTTTTACTAATTCCTGCGTTTTCCATGGCTTTCCGCAGTAATTGTACATGTATGCAATGTGGTGGCTGGGTTCGTTTCCATGCGCATATTGCCCAATGAGCCCTGTAATATCAACCTGATGTCTGCCGCTGGTTTCATTATCCGCAGCAAAAAGTGAATCTAACAAAGCATCCATTGCATCCGGGCCGCCAAGCATGTCCATCCACCCATGGATATCCTGAGGAACATAAAAACTGTATTGCCATGCATTTGCTTCGGTATAATTGAAGTTTACTTCGGCAGGATCAAATGGAGAAAACCAACTCCCATTCACACGTGCACGCATGAGTTTTGTATCAGGATCAAAATGATTTTTGTAATACTGTGCCCGTTGGATGAATGTTTTATAAACATCATCTTTTCCCATTTGCTTTGCCATTTGTGCGATACACCAATCATCATAAGCATATTCTAAAGCCTTGGAAACTGATTCGTGTTCATCTTCAACGCCAATATATCCTTTGGAAATAAATGCCGGTAATCCGAGATGATCCATTGTTGCAGAATGAACCATCGCTTCGAGCGCAAGTTCTGCATCAAAATCATCAATGCCTTTGGCATAAGCATCTGCAATAACAGGGATAGCATGATAGCCAATCATGCAACCGGTATAATTTCCTGCAAGCTCCCAAACCGGCAGTTGTCCGCCCTGCTCATATTGGGCTAAAAAAGTTTTAATAAAGTCGTTTGTTCGTTTGGTTTGGGTAATAGTAAACAGCGGATGCGTTGCCCGATACGTATCCCAAAGTGAAAAAACAGTGTATTGCGTGTGGTTTTTTGCCTGATAAATTTTATGGTCGATTCCCCGATATTTTCCATCTACATCGGTGAAGAGATTGGGCGCAAGATAAGCATGATAAAGCGCTGAATAAAACACCTTTTTTTTGTACTCATCACCACTTACGACAATGTCGCTGAGTTCATCATTCCATGCAGATTTTGCACGGGATTTTATAGACTCAAAATCAAATTTATCGGTTTCTTGTTCGAGATTTTGTTTCGCACCCTCTATGCTGACAGCAGAAATCCCAACCTTCACGATAAGTACCTTGTCTTTCAAATCATTAAATCCGGCAATGACTTTAATACCTTTTCCGTAGGCATCAAACGCATCGTTGATATCTGCATCATTAATTTTATAAAAAATTGAATTGATTGGTTCGGAAAAACGGGCATAAAAATACACATGCTGATCTTCAGCCCAAGCTTGTGAGCGACGAAATCCGGAAATATCCGTTTCATTAATCTGCTTAAATCCCGATTCAAGTACTTCGTCACGGTGGGCAAGGTCAATCATCATGTATGCCGTGTCGTTATTGTTGTAACGGTATTTGTGAACTCCTGTCCGTTCGGTAACAGTAAGTTCAACATCTACATTCGGTGTTTCGAGATGCACAGCATAGTAACCGGGTGAAGCAATTTCTGTGTCATGACTAAAAACAGAACCATAACCGGGTTCATCAAAGAAATATCCGCTATCATAGGTGTATTTTCCACTCATTGGCATGAAAAGAATATCACCGTAATCTGAAACTCCGGTTCCGCTAAGATGTGTATGGCTGAATCCGTAAATAATTGAATCTGAATAGTGATATGCAGAGCAGCCGTCCCATCCCGTTAAACGAGTATCAGGGCTGAGTTGAACCATTCCGAAAGGCATACTTGCCCCCGGATACGTATGACCATGTCCTCCGGTACCAACCATGGGATTTACATATTGGCTCAGGTCATGAATTGTTTTTTTATGTTTTGGAATAAAGAAAGTGACAAATACGAGTGCTGCAATAAATGCAAGCATAAAAAGTATCGGAAACGTTTTGCGATTTTTCATGAATTAGATTTTTGTTTGCTCAAAAATAAGAAAATCTCACAAAGGCGATAAATAAACTGGATTATAATTAGTGTCTGCAAGAAAACTATTGTTTTTCAGTCTCTGATAAGAAAACGTCAAAGATAAGACTTTCGATGTTTCTGAAACCAAGGTGTCCGCCAGCCGGCGGATCGACTGTTTTAGAAACGAGAATAACGCAATATTTGGCGTTTTCTTGCAGAGACTAAATACTAATTTTGGTAATTTGAAATTGGTGCATATGAATAATGCGGGTTAATAGTTTCACTCGCTATGTCGTAATAACAAAGGCTCCTGAAAACGGAGCCTTTGTTTTGGGTGGAAGATGGGATTACTTTCAGTGATGCCCTGGGGGGGGGGAGTTTCAAAACAAAGGCAATTAACATTGCCTTTACTTTTTATTACTCCATAAGCTCGTTGAAACAAGTTTCACTCGCTATGTCGTAATAAAAAAAGGCTCCTGAAAACGGAGCCTTTGTTTTGGGTGGAAGATGGGATTTGAACCCACGACCCCTGGAACCACAATCCAGTACTCTAACCTACTGAGCTACATCCACCATTTCAGAACTGCAAAGATAAATAATAAAAACAATAATTTGCAAGTTTTTATGTAAATAAAATCCGCACAAACGATTTGAATATTATCTTTGCACGAAAGAAAACCTGTGAAAATTAATACAAAAATAAATAACATCAGTGGCTTGCAGCTTTTTCAGCTGTTTCGTTTCGCGATATTATTCTTAATCAGTATTGTATTTTCAAAATCACAACTCAGTACCGGTGAAATTGGAATTTATGAAACCTTTTTGCTAATAGCCGGTGGAGTTAGTTTTTTCTGGATTAGCGGTTTAATTCAATCCTTAATGCCCTTATTTAAAACAAGTCAGGCTTATGGGAATTCTGAACTAAGTAAGAATCCGCTTCTGTTCAACAGTTTTCTTATTTTACTCTTGTTCAGCAGCCTTGCCGGGATATTTGTTTTCATCAGCAATGAAAGCATTGCAGGATTTATAGGACTACATACCGCCAAACTTCCCTATCTGAAAATCCTAGTAGCGTACATCATTTTATCGGGACCTAACAATCTGATTGAATACATTTTTTTACTAAAAAATCAGTCGAAAGCAATTGTACTATACGGGGGAATCAGTTTTAGCCTTCAATTGTTGTTTGTCACGGTTCCTATTTTGCTAGGGTATGATTTGGGATATGGACTTTATGGACTTGTTGCTGTGAATTTGCTGAAATTTCTCTTTTTAATTCAATTAATATTACGCCATAGTAAATTTCAAGTTTCCTTTTTATACATCCGTGAACATCTTGGCCTTGCAACACCGTTGATATTTAGCATTTTACTTTCTGGTTCAGCCAGTTATGTTGATGGATTTCTGGTATCAAACCGTTTTAGCGAAGCGACATTTGCGATTTTTAGGTATGGTGCCAGAGAACTCCCTTTTGTGGTTTTACTTGCCAATGCCTTTAGTAACGCTATGATTCCGGAATTTTCAGGAAAAATTAAAATAGAAACGAGTTTAGCCGTGCTTCGAAGACGCTCAAAAAAACTCATTAATTTATTATTTCCGGCCAGCATACTCTTGTTGCTGACATCTAAATTGTTATATCCAATAATCTTTAATCCGGATTTTAAAGAAAGTGCCGATGTGTTCAATATTTATTTGTTAATCATTGTCTCCCGGTTGATCTTTCCACAAACTATTCTTATCGGACAAAAGAAAACGCGTATTGTCATGTTTTCTTCCTTCCTGGAATTAACCGTAAACATCGGCTTGTCGTTGCTATTAATTGGAAAATGGGGGATTGAAGGGGTTGCGCTGGCTACGTTAATTGCATATCTCTTTCAAAAACTTTTGATGATCGGATATCTTTCAGGCAAAATGCATATTAAAATCAGCGATTATATTCCAGTAAAATCATGGCTGATTTGGTCAGTTGCAACAACTGTGGTTTATGGCTTTGTGCGATTTGTAATGTAGTATGTTCGACTTCCCTGACCTTTTGCTTAACCCTAATAAAACTAATGAACCATAATTTTCCCACTGGATGAAATCGCCTTAATACGATGTTTTTCAGCCAGATCTTTTTTCTGAAAATCATACAGAAAATCAATGGTATCTTTATAATGTTCTATAACTTTTCCGCGAACGATTTTCATCGTGCTGTTCATCATTTTGTTTTGATCGGTGAATCCTTCAGAAAGTATTGCTATAGCAGACGGCAACCATCGTTCCGGAAATTCACCTTCAAAATCTCCGCCTTTTTTAAACAGATTGATATCCTGCTGGACAAGCTCCAACGCTTTTTCTTGACCTTCTTTACTGGATAAATTGAGATTATGTGCTTTAAGTGCTGATTCTAGCGCATTGTAATCTGGGTAAACCAGCCCGACAGTGTATGGATTTTGATTGTTATGAAGTACAACCTGATCGATATACTTTGTTTTCTCACTCAAGGATTCTTCGATTGCTTCCGGACTGTATTTTTCACCATCACTGGCAATGAGAAGGCTTTTGAATCGACCCAAAACATAGAGAAAGCCATCTTTATCCATATAGCCCATGTCGCCGGTATGTAACCAGCCATCAATGACGGTTTTTTTCGTTGCTTTTTCGTTTTTCCAGTACCCGTACATCACATTTTCGCCTTTAACCACAATTTCTCCTTTTTCTCCAGTTGGCAGTGCATTTCCATCGTCATCAAAAATCTTGATTTCCATATTATCCACTAAAAAACCACTAGAGCCCAATTTGTGTTTATGTAAGGCATTGGAACTGATAATCGGTGTAGCCTCAGACAATCCGTAACCCTGCATCATAGGAATACCGATGGCATAAAAATAGCGCTGTAATTCAATATCCAACAAAGCACCTCCACCAATGAAGAATTTTAGGTTTCCGCCAAAAAATTGACGGATTTTCTTAAATAAAATAGCATCAAATAAAGCATGCATTGGTTTCCGTAAGATATTAAACCCTTTCCCTTTATTGTATCCTTCTTTATTGTATTTGTACGCATTTTTAAGGGCTGTCTGATACAATCTATACATGAATTTCCCTTTGGCTTTGATGCCTGTATCTATATTCTTTTTAAAGTTTTTTGCCAATGCCGGAACGCTCAATAACAAATGCGGCTTAATTTCTTGAATATTTTTAGGAATATTTTTTAGCGTTTGCAAAGGAGTATTACCGATTTCTACCATCGCAAGGGATGCCCCTTTTCCCATAAAACTGTAAATGCCTGCAACATGCGCAAAACAATGATCCAATGGTAAAATTAGTAGGGTTTTAAAATACGCTGGAATATCCATCAGACTGTATGCCTGCTCTACATTGGCGGTATAATTTCGATGAGTAAGAATAATTCCTTTCGGATCGGCGGTTGTCCCGGATGTGTAAGTAATATTTGCCCAAGAATCATCCCGAATGCTTTGCTTTCTTTCTAAAATTGCATTTACCTGTTCACTGAGCAGTTTTTTTCCTTTCTCATACAGATACTGATAGGATATTCCCTCGGGATCAGATTCCGGTACCTTATCCAGATAAATGATTTTCCCCATACTGGCAAATCCTGCTTTTATTTGAGCAATTTTCTCCGCTTGTTGTCCGGAAACTATCAGAAATTTTGATTCGGAGTGATTAATCCTAAACAGTATGTCTTTGGCTTCCAGCTTAATAGACAAAGGGATGTCAACTGCGTGATTGTACAAAATTGCCAGCTCACTGATAATCCATTGATTTCTGCCCTCACTCAGCAAAGCAACATGATCTTTCGGTTGTAACCCAATTGACATCAAACCTGCAGCAATAATTTCAACCTCTGTTTTTGTCTCAAGATAACTTGTTGCAACATATTCACCGTTTTGCTTTTCCCATAAGAACGGATTATCAGCAAATTGCTTTACGCTGTCTTCAAAAAGATCAATGATTGTTTTCATAGCTTCTGATTTTGAAAGGTCAAGGTATAAAAAAAATTAATATGCGCTGTTTTGTTGCCATCGGTATTACGCAAAGGAGCAAAGTTACGCAAAGGGGATTTCTGCATGTTGCATACTATTTTCTTAGCCCGAAAAATTCACCGCAAATAGTTAGATGTTAGCATAAAGTGCTGTTGGTTTATGTTTTAACTTGATGCAACCCATTTTTCTATTAACTCAAATTTGGGGTAATGCTTGCCATTATCATTGCACATCTTCAAACCATCTAAACCCTTGTAATATAAAAATATGACTGCGGGTTTAGATGATTTAAATCTGCACAAAGGGAATTCCATGAATAATGCAGGTTAAAAACATTTTGATTGAATTTTTTACTCAGAAACAACAATTTCTTTAATCAAATCGTCGCCGCGGATATCATCAATTAAATCTAAACCTTCCACAACTTTGCCAAAGCAAGTATGCTGACGGTCAAGATGAGCAGTGCCTGCACGGCTGTGGCAAATGAAGAATTGTGATCCACCAGTATTTCTTCCGGAATGTGCCATAGACAACACTCCGCGATCGTGGTATTGATTTTCTCCGTCAAGTTCACAATCAATGCTGTAACCGGGGCCTCCAGTACCAACACGGCTGCTGTTTTCATCACGTGAGTGAGGGCATCCGCCTTGAATCACAAAATTCGGAATCACACGGTGAAAGCGCAATCCGTTGTAAAATCCTTCTTTCGCCAATTTACAAAAGTTATCGACCGTTTTCGGTGCATCATTGTCGTAAAATTCGACTTTCATGACGCCTTTTTCAGTTTTAATTTCAGCTGTTCTCATTATTCTTCGTTTGAATGATTTAACAAATTTTCAATGCGTTGCAGGCTTTCTTGTTTGCCCAAAATCTCAATAATATCAAATAAATGTGGCCCTTTTCCTTCGCCGACTAAAGCCAGACGAAGCGGATTCATCACCTTTCCGAAACCAATTTCTTTAGACTCTATCCACGTTTTTACCACATCTTCTAATTGCTGTGATGAAAAATCATCCTGAACGGAAAGTAATTTCTTGAGTTCAGCCAACAATTCGGGAGAATCGCCTTTCATGGATTTTTTCAGCATTTTTGGATTATATCCCGTGGGACGCACAAAAAAGAAATCCAACTGCTCCCACAATTCGGAAACAAACTGCACACGCTCTTTTACCAGCCCAATTATGCGAACAAGTTTCGCCATATCACATGATATCTGCTTAGTATCAAGCAGCGGCATAAATTCTTCTGCAAGTTGCTCATCCGATTTTTGAATCAAATACTGATGATTAAACCAATTTGTTTTTTCCGGATCAAATCGGGCGCCGGATTTGTTAACACGCTCCAGATCAAATGCCTGAATGAGTTCATCCATACTGAAAAGTTCCTGTTCAGTTCCGGGATTCCATCCTAGTAATGCCAGCATATTGACAAAAGCTTCGGGGTAATAGCCATCCTCGCGGTATCCACGGGCAGTATCTCCGTCAGTGGGATTCCACTCAATCGGGAAAACCGGAAATCCAAGTTTATCACCATCGCGCTTGCTGAGTTTTCCTTTACCGGTTGGTTTCAAAATGAGTGGTAAATGAGCAAATTGCGGAGCTTCCCAACCCAAAGCCTGATAAAGCAATACATGCAGGGGCATTGATGGTAACCACTCTTCGCCGCGGATAACATGTGAAATTTGCATCAAATGATCATCCACAATATTTGCAAGATGATAGGTCGGCAAACCATCCGATTTGTACAGCACTTTATCATCGAGATTGGCAGTATTGTACATAACATCACCGCGAATGATATCTTCCATGGGAACATCTACAGGGTCATCGGGCATTTTGAAACGTATCACATAAGAGTCACCAGCTTCAATGCGTTTTAACGTCTCTGCCAGACCGAGAGTTAAGCTGTTATTCAGCTGTTTACGGGTTTCATGATTATATGCAAAATTCGATTTGTCGGCTTCTGCTTTTACACGTTCGGCGTTGAGTTCGTCAGCCGTATCAAAAGCGTAATATGCATTTCCGCTATGAATGAGTTGCTGAACATATTGCTGATAAATAGCTTTTCGTTCACTTTGCTTATACGGACCGAAATCACCTCCTTCTTTTATGCCTTCATCAAAGTGAATTCCACACCACGCAAGCGATTCCATAACATAATTTTCTGCGCCAGAAACATAACGACTCTGATCGGTATCTTCAATTCGCAAAATGAATTTTCCTCCTTGCTTTTTGGCAAAAAGGTAATTGAATAAAGCCGTTCGGACGCCTCCCATGTGCAAAGGACCGGTCGGACTTGGTGCAAATCGTACTCTGATATCACTCATAATTCTGCATTTTAAGCTGCAAAGATAAGGATTTTCAGGAAGACGACAGTTAAGGGTTACGACTTTGTCGTTAATGTTTGGAAAAATCTAACGTATTCGCCTTTCCAAGCTTGTTTGGAGTATTTTTCAATCACAGTTTTTCGTCCTGCGGCACCCATGCTTTTTCGCAAAGATTCCGATTCAATCAGGCAACTAATTTTTTCAAACCACGCCTTATCATCACCTGCAAGGAATCCATTTTCCCCATCCTGAATAATATCAGAATTCACACCGACAGGTGACATGATGGTCGGAATTTCGAGCGCCATGTACTGCAGGCCTTTGAATCCGCACTTACCACGTGACCAAGCATCGTCTGGCAAGGGCATGATCCCAATGTCAAAATGCTGCAGCGTTTCAATTTCCGACGTTTTGTCCCACTGAATTACTTCTAATGGTATATCCATAGCTTGATACGGAAAATTTACAATTACTCTGAAACACAATTTGTCTGGAAAACATTCATTTATGCGTTTCAGCGTAGGAATAATTGTTTCAAAATGCTTTAGTGTTGGCTGAGTTCCAGTCCATCCGATGCACAATTTTGAGGATTTCTGTTTTTTCTCTGATGGCTTGTGATAATTGGTGTCAATGACCGTCGGAAAAATATGCACATTCGCATTATATTGTCGGGCATATTCAGCAAGATATTCATTTCCAACAAACACATAGTCTGCAAATTGACAAATTTTTGCGGTTTTTTGTGGTTTTTTTAGCCAACTTAAATTTTTATTTCCTGCAGAAGTATCATTAAGCCAAATACTGTCATCAAAATCAAAAATAACCGGTACTTGCATTTTAGCCAGACGTTTTTCAAAAAATGTGATTCCCAACATAAACGCTTCCCGGTAAATAAAAACAGCTTCAGTTTGTTTTGCCTTTTTCAAATCCCTCAAACGATGAAAAAAACTTTTGACCATAATACGAAATTTCCCAAAATAGTGCCCGGACGCATAAAAAACCGCATCGTCTTTTTCATTTAGGATATTGGAATATGTTATTTCCCAACCTGCATCATGCAATGCCGCCAAAAACTGCTCAATACGAAAACGCTGCCCAGGAGATCGATCCGGACGAT
>Ga0307990_1002055_pt1 | contig 16420 bp, 12 predicted proteins | sample EllFjometagen129_FD_203168 | JGI IMG/M metagenome (GOLD analysis project Ga0307990, IMG submission 203168) | Marine microbial communities from Ellis Fjord, Antarctic Ocean - #129 | ecosystem: Environmental > Aquatic > Marine > Unclassified | place: Southern Ocean | collected 2014-10-08
GCGATATGCCGCTCGCCGAGGCGCGGAAGATCTGGGATGCGCCCGGGAAAATCTTTGGCCTTTCAACGCATAGCGAGGCGCAGGCCGCGGCGGCGGTTGCGCTGCAACCCGATTACATCGGCATTGGCCCCATCTTCCCGACCCCAACCAAAGCGATTGCCGACGCCGACCTCGGCATCGAGCGCGCGGGCGCGATTGCCAAAGCAACGCCCCTGCCCCATGTGGTGCTCGGCGGAATTGATGAAACCAATCTAGCGGAAATTCTCCGGGCGGGCGCAGTCAACTACTGTGCCGTGCGCGCCATCATGCAAAGCCCCGAGCCGGAGCAGGTGATTGAACAGCTCCAAACGATCTGGAGAAAATCCATTTCGAGGTAGGGACGGATCGCCGAGCCGTCCGCACGCGGCGCGCCCGGCCCTTCGACCGGCTCAGGACAGACGGTCGCGCCCTCCCCTTTGCGGCAGCCATATATCACAGATTAATATGCACAAAATACTGCAAACTAACTGTTTACAATTTATTTAACCCCATACCTCTAGAGGTATGGAATAAATCGAGGCCCCCAACGCCATAAAATGTTGATGCTGAGTAGCCTGAGAACTCCAATCTCTGTGCGCTTTGCATGATATGAGATGAATGGAACCAACTTTTATCGGGGCCATCAATGGTTGGAAAAAATCGTCCTGTCTACCGAACGTTCCAATGCTTGATGAATCCGACAAAAGTCGATTTCATATCAAATCACACCTTTAAATGTGTGACATAAAAAGTCGCAATGTGTTTTAGACAAGATGGTTATGGAAGTTTTATGGTCTTTCCCATACATTTGAATGTATGGAACATAAATAGTCGTAACCGATTGTGTATAAGGTGATTGAGGTTTTGAAATGCTGATAGAAATTTATGCTGGTAATTCTTGAGCCTGACTTTTGTCGGTGGCATCAATGGTTGGAAAATCCGGCCTACTTTTTTCCAAACATTGGAAGAAAAGTTTCCAATGTTTGGAAAATTTCGGATAGGCTCGCGAAGATTTTTTAGGAGGAACACCATGAAGCTTAAATTTGTTGTCATTCTATCTTTGTTGGTTGCGCTGGGCGGCAACGCGCGGGCGGCGGAGTCGTTCACGAATGCGTACGATGCGATTGCGCTATTCACCAAGGTGCTCGAAGAGGTGCACCGCAGCTACGTGGATACGGATGAGGCAGGATACGATGCACTCATCCGCCATGCGCTGGCCGGAATGCTGCAGGAGCTGGATCCCTACAGTCAATTCATGGATGAACGGTCCTATGAAGATCTGAAGGACGATACCTCCGGTCACTTCGGCGGCATCGGAATTGTCATCAGTATGAAGAGCGGGCTATTGACGGTGGTTTCTCCGATGGAAGATACGCCGGGTTTTCGAGCCGGAATCCTTTCCGGCGATATCATTGTAGAAGTCGCGGGGGAAGAAACGCGAGAGATGAGCCTTTCCGGAGCCGTGAAGCTGATGCGCGGCGAGCCCGGCACGGATGTCCTCATTAAAACGGTTCGCCCCTCGACGCATGAAACCCAAGAAATCACCATCACACGCGAAGAGATCAACGTCGCCAGTGTAAAAGAGGCGTCGCTACTCGAGAACAAAATTGGCTATGTCCGCATCACGCAGTTCAACGAACCGACCGGCAAAAAACTCAAAACAGAAATTCAGGCGTTGCTCGACAAGGAAATGGAGGCGCTGGTCCTCGATCTTCGCGGCAATCCCGGCGGACTGCTCACCGCCGCCGCTGAGGTGGCGGAGCTATTCCTGCCGAAGGGAGATTTGATTGTCTTCACCAAGGGGCGCGCGCACGAAAACCACAAACTGATTTTCAAGTCCAGCGGTCAAACACACTGGGTCGACTTCCCAATTGCGATTCTGGTCAACGGCGGAAGCGCCAGCGCTTCAGAAATTGTCGCGGGCGCCTTGCAGGATCATAAGCGGGCCGTACTCATTGGCGAAAAAACATTCGGCAAGGGTTCCGTGCAAAGCATTCTGCCGCTCGAGGACGGCTCGGCGGTAAAGCTGACCACCGCAAAATATTACACCCCCAGTGAGCGCGTCATTCACGACAATGGAATTGAGCCGGATATCGAAATCAAGATGCCAATCGAAGACCTTTATCAACTTCTCATGCAAAAGGCGCAGACAAACGGAGAGGCCGACCCAGAGGTCAAAACCGACACCAGCCTACGCGATATCCAGCTCGAAACCGCCACCGGAGCTCTCAAGGGCATGCTGATTCAACAGGACTGGGCTAAATGATCCTTCTCGGAATAGAAACCTCCTGTGATGAAACGGCTGCCGCCGTGGTGGTAGACGGTGCGGTGCGCGCCAATGTAATTTATTCGCAAATTGCCAAGCACGCGCCCTACGGCGGCGTCGTTCCGGAAATTGCCTGCCGCGATCATGTCCGGAAGCTTCCCGGCATCATCGAGGAGGCTCTCGAGGAAGCGGGTTGTTCCTTTGACGACCTCGGCGGCCTAGCCGTCACCTACGGCCCCGGCCTAGCCAGTTCGCTGTTGATCGGCTTTTCGGCCGCGCGCGCACTAAGCCAGCGGCTAAAAAAACCGCTGATGGGCATCAACCATCACGAGGGCCACATCTACTCGGTTTTTCTCGGTGACGAACCGCCGGTTCTCGACGACGCATTCCCGATGCTTACGCTACTGGTTTCCGGCGGCGACACGCGACTCGTCTACATGAAAGAACCCGGACACTATGAAGTGATCGGCCAGACCATCGACGATGCGGCGGGCGAAGCGCTCGATAAAGGCGCGACGCTTCTCGGCCTCGGCTATCCCGGCGGCCCAGCCATTCAAAAGTTTGCCGAGGGCGGCAACCCGAACGCCGTGCGCTTCCCGCGCGGGCTCAATAACGCCGGGAAAGACTGGGCGTACGCGCTCGACCGGAAGCTCTGCTTCAGCTTCAGCGGGCTAAAAACCTCTCTGCTCTATCACCTGCAAAAGCATCCCGAAGCGCTCGAGGACGAAGCGGAGAAGCGCGATGTCACGGCCAGCTATCAAGAAGCCGTAGCCGATGCGCTCGCCACTCGCATGGAACGCGCGCTCAGCAACTATCCCTGCGCTTCGTTCGCCTGCGCCGGAGGCGTATCGCTCAATAAACCGCTACGCGAAAAGCTCACGGCACTCTCTGAAAAAACCAGCATTCCGCTCCATCTCTCCTCGCCGAGACTCTGTACAGACAATGCCGCGATGATCGCCGGAGCCGCCGCCATCAAACTACGGGCTGGCCTGCCCTTCGCGCCGCCCGAAGATGTGAACCCCAATCTTCGGCTCGAAAACTGGGACGACTGAGCAAAAAAACCGCACCCTAACGACATAAACTCGGCGGCTTTTCCTTGGCTCATCGTTCGTTTTGACCCCCTCACCCACTCCGAACGGATGTGTTTTCGACAGAACCCTTCAGTTTCGGCTAATTTTTTGGTCATTTCCGCCATGGATTAGTTTCCGGATCCCGCAGAGGTTCGGCATTAAACAGATCACAGTTCACCCTTCACCTGATGCCGAAGATTCAATAAAGTCATCCCTCGTTAACAGGAGAAAGAATGACGGATAAAACTCAAAAACTGGATGCGGTTCGCACCTCCATCGCCGAGGTGATTGTCGGGCAGCAATCCCTGATTAACAAACTGCTCAACGCTCTGCTTTGCAACGGACATGTTCTGCTCGAAGGCGTTCCCGGTGTTGCCAAAACCATGATGGTCAACTCGCTGGCCGGCGCGCTGGGCGCGGACTTCAACCGGATTCAATTCACACCCGACCTGCTGCCCGGCGATGTCACCGGCACACAGATTTACCGCAACGGAACCTTTGAAACCGAAAAAGGCCCGATCTTTGCCAACCTCGTACTGGCCGACGAAATCAACCGCTCGCCCGCCAAAGTACAGAGCGCGCTGCTCGAGGCCATGCAGGAGCATCAGGTGACCCTCGGGCGCGACACCCACAGCCTGCCCGAACCCTTTATGGTGCTCGCCACCCAGAACCCGATTGAGCAGGAAGGCACCTACGCCCTGCCCGAGGCGCAGGTCGACCGCTTTATCTTCAAGCTGATTGTCGACTACCCGACCATGGACGAGGAACACACCATTCTCAAACGCATGGCCAAAACCTCGCCGAAAACCACCGTCGAAGCCGCCGCGACACTCGATGATATTCTCGAACTTCGCGAACAACTTGATCAAGTTCATGTCGACGAAAAAATAGAGCGCTACATCCTGCGCCTCGTCGCTGCCACCCGCGACCCGGCCACCTGCGGCCTGCCCGATCTCAAAGGCTACATCCGCTTCGGTGCCTCCCCGCGCGCCAGCATCTACCTCGCGCTCGCCGCCCGCGGCCACGCCCTGCTGCGCGGCGCCGAGTTCGTCGTCCCAGACGACGTCAAAGCCGTCCTGCACGATGTCGTCCGCCATCGCATCGCCATCAGCTACCGCGCCGAAGCCGAAGGCCTCAACTCGGATGCCCTGCTCGACCGCATCGTGGCAACCGTTCCGGTTGCAGAATGATGAATTATGAAGGATGACCTATGAAAAAAGTATGTCTTCATATGTTTAATGAGATTAAACCACTTTCATCTTTCATATTTCATCTTTCATATTTCGGGGCATCCTATGCCTGCTAATATGGATCAACGCCTGCAGCAGCTCCATCTGCAAACCCGCTACCCGGTCGAGCATCTGCTCGCCGGAGAGTACCGTAGCGTGTTCAAAGGACGCGGGATGGACTTCGACGAAATCCGCCCCTATGAAAAAGGCGACGACGTCCGCTCCATCGACTGGAACGTCACCGCGCGCACCGGCAAGCCGCACATCAAGCGCTACATCGAAGAGCGCGAGCTCGCCGTCTGGTTTTTAGTCGACACCTCCGCCTCCTGCCGCACCGGCCACGGCGCCCGCACCAAGTGGGACACCCTGCACGAAATCTGCGCACTGCTCGCGTTGTCCGCCGTCCGCAACAACGACCGGGTCGGACTCATCCTCTTCTCCGACCGGATCGAACACATCAACCCGCCGCGCAAAGGCCGGCTGCACGCCATGCACCTGCTCAGCGACCTTCTCCATGCCGAACCGCAGGGAGCCTCCACCAACCTCCAACCCGCACTGGACGCCTTCGCCCATCTTGCGCGCCGCCGCAGCCTCGCCTTCATCCTCTCCGACTTCCTCTTCGAAACCGCCCGCGACCAGCTCGGTGCCGTCAGCTTCCGACAAGATCTCATCGCTATCGCCGTCAACGACTCGCAGGAAATCGATCCTCCCGCCTGCGGACTGACCGCCGTCAAAGACTCCGAAACCGGCGAAACCATGCTGTGCGATCTCAACCGCACTCATCAGGGCGACTATGCCCGCGCCTTCGCAAAACAACGTGCCGCGCTCAAAAAGGAACTCGCCGCCATCGGCACGGATCTCATCGAACTCACCCCCGAAAGCGACTGCCCCGAAGCGCTCACCCTCTTCTTCCGCAACCGCCTCCGCCGCACCGCCGATGAAACCGGCGGCTGACCGAAAGGACCTCTATGAACCCTCCCGAATGGAATACCGCAGATAAACAAGGCTCACTTGAAAAGTGGATCGAAATGCTCAACGCCGAAGCGCGCCGACAGTTTCTCAATGATGGCACCCATCTGGAAATATTCTTTCTCTTTAACGACGAAGGGCTGATGAATATCGCCCCGATCGCCGGAATGGAAAAAGAAGCGATCCTTGCCGGACTGAAGCAGACGCTCGCTGAAAAAGAGGGCTATGCCTATATCCACATTGTCGAAGCCCGCGCCAAAGCTTTGGACAGTGCCGACGAAGCCGACTCCCTGCTCGTCATCGCTGAAACCCATGATGGATTTTCCAAAGCGTGGTTCCACACCGTCGCCATGAAGGGCGACGAAAAACTGCTGATGGACGCCGTCGAAGTCGCTGGCTCGAAACTAGACGGCCGCTTCACAGGAATCTTCGAGAATGCGTAACTGGTTCGTCATTCTACTTTCTCTAATCACCGCCAGCGCGCTGGCGGGGGACCCGGTGATTACGTGCGAGCCGCGCGAACTGCGCGGCGTGCCGGGTCAGCCGCTGCAGGCGGAACTGACGGTGGAGTCCGACCGGGCAAACCCGATCCAGCTGCGTATCCCCGCCGTCAGAAATCTCTTTCTGCGCACCGTCGAAAAAATTCCGATCCGGTGCACAAAAGAAGGCCGGTTCATCCAAAAACGGATCATCATCTGGCAGGGCACCGAACCCGGCTCCGTCACCCTGACCAACCTCACCATCGTTACCGCCGGTGGCGGCACAGGTTTCCCGGGTTTAAAGAAAAAATGCCCCGACATCGGAATCACAATTGATGCGGTGGAGTCCGCAAAGCCTCCGAACAACCCACCCCGGCCTGCGGCCACCCCTCCCATGGAGGGGAACAAAAAAAGTTCAATGCACAGTCCCCTCCCTCGGAGGGGTGCCGGAACGGCGGGGTGGATTCTCCATATTCAACTATCAATGGGTGACGGAATTCAGAGGTCGGCAATATGACCTTCATGTATCCATGGGTCCTTTTTCTTTTGCCGCTTTCGCTGCGGCTTCTGCGCAAGCGCAAGCTCAATGCCATCGAGGTGTCGAGCCTCGCCGGCTGGCAGGGCGCGGCGGAACCGCGCCGCGTCCGGTGGCTCAAACTGCTCAATGTCCTGCGCGCCGCGGCCTGCGCCCTGCTGATCTTTGCCCTGGCCGGGCCGCGCACCGAACGGCCCGTCACAGAAGAAGTCCGCCAAGGCATCGCCATCGAAATGCTGCTCGATATCTCCAGCAGTATGGACCGCAATATTAAAGGAAGTGAGGGCGAGCAGACCACCCGCATGGAGGCCGCGAAAAAAGCGGTTGAAGCCTTTATTGAAAACCGGCCCGACGACCTGATCGGCCTGATCACCTTCGCGCGCTATGCCGACACCCTCAGCCCGCTCACCTTCGGCCACAGCGCACTCGTTCAGCTCGTTCAGGAAGTTGAAATTCAGGATCGGCCCAACGAGGACGGCACCGCCTACGGCGACGCCCTCTCCCTGGCCTGCGCCCACCTCGACCAAATGAATAAATGGAACGCTGAAGAGGAGCAACCGATCCAGAGCAAAACCATCATTCTGCTGACCGACGGCGAAAATAACTGCGGGCTCCACCTGCCGCAGGAATCCGCCGGGCTCGCCAAAAAATGGGGCATCCGCATCTATTCGATCAGCCTCGGCGACACAGACGAAAAAGAACTCACCGATGCCGAAAAGCTGCTCGAAATGATCAGCGATGCAACCGGCGGCGGCTTCTGGAAAATCTACGACATCGACGAGCTCAGCGAAACCTACGCGCGCATCGACGAGCTCGAAACCAGCGACATCAAAAGCGCCACCCTCGTGCACACCGTGCACACCGCCATCTTTGGCCTCTTCGCACTGCCCGCCCTGCTCCTGCTCCTGCTGGAGCGCATCCTCAACGCCACCGCCCTGCGTGTCACCGAGGAGGCCGCATCATGATCCACACATTCCATTTTTGCTCGATTCCCAAGGGTCTGATCACCCAATTCACTAAAATACAATCACACATAAACTCACGATCGTGAGTTTATGTGTGACTGAAGCGCATAAAACCATCTAGACTAAAAACATGAACTGGAAGCCACTGCACCACCCAAACATTTCCCTACCGGTCGTCCGCCGAAAAACAGCAGATGAACTGCTGACTCTTTTAGCAGGAACCGCCGAGCTCGTACTTAGCCGCGGAACCAGTTGCATCTACAGCCACTGCTACCCCTCAACGCGTGCCTATGACGCCGCCGTTCATCGCTTGGAACAAAACGGTCTGCTGTCCCGAAAAAAAACAGATGGATCGCTGCCGACACTTACCTTAACTGATAGCGCAAAAGCCAGGCTTCCCGCATACATGGCACCAGAACGTCACTGGTCCAAGCGGTGGAATAAGTGGTGGTACATTTTGATGTTCGATGTGCCGGAAGCACAACGCCAATACCGAGACCAGCTGCGATCATTTCTTAAAAAAAGGAAATTCGGCTGCCTTCAAAAAAGTGTTTGGGTCACGCCAATTGATGTCCGAGCAGATTATGACGATCTAGACAAAGGAGCCGCAGTAGATTCCGTTGCGTTCTTGTTCGAAGCGCGAACCGTCCTTGGATATGGCGATCAATCTGTCGTCAGGGACGCATGGAACTTCCCTCGTATTCAGGAAATTCAGGATCTCTATATCAACGTCGCAACCGAAAACTTCCAAACACTGAAAACCGACACCTTCACGAATAAAAATTTGTTGGAGTTACTACGGATAGACAATCAGGCTTATTCACAGGCCATGGCTCTTGATCCGCTCCTACCCTGCGAACTCCACCCTCCCGATTATGCTGGCCAAAAAGCCTTCTCCCGGCACCAGAAATTAACCCGCAAAATTACAGAAAAGATAAAAAAGAATCACACATAAACTCACGATCGTGAGTTTATGTGTGACGAGACGATATGAAGTTTCATGCTCCAGAAATGCTTTTGTTGCTCGCGGTTCTTCCAATGCTTGGAAAAATCCTGGCGCGCGCGCGGCGCAAACAGAATGAAGCCGCTACGAAACTGCGCGGGGAGAAAGAAGTTTCCAATGGTTGGAAAAAAGGAGCCGCCTTTCAGCTAGGTTCTTTTGCCGCACTGATTCTGGCACTGGCGCAACCGGCCTGGAACCCGCGGTCCGGGCCGCTGCAGGTTCAGGGCCGCGATCTAGTCATCGCACTCGATATCTCGCGCAGCATGCTGGCAGACGACGTGTTTCCGTCCCGCCTCGACGCCGCAAAGATCTCTCTCTATGAAGGTCTGGATCTCCTTCGAGGACAGAAGATCGGCCTGATCACTTTCGCGGGCGCGGCATCGGTGCGCGTCCCGCTCACGCTGGACCACAACTTTGTCCGCTACATGCTTGAGCGCGCACAGCCGTCCGATGCCGATGTCGGCAGTACCTCCCTGCAGGCGGCCATCGAAAAGGCGATCGATATCGCGCTGAGCGAGTCCAAAAAAGGCACGCAGGACATTCTTTTGTTCACCGACGGCGAAGACCACATCAGCGATATTGAAACGACGACCGAAGAGCTGCGCGACTGCGGCGCACGGGTACTGATCGTCGGCCTCGGCGACCCAGTCGCCGGTGCAAAAGTTCCAGGCATTGGAAGCAACACCTGGATGCAGTACAAGGGCGAAGATGTCGTTACAAAACTCGACGAGGAAAAGCTGATTCAGCTTTCCGCCGAAAGCCCGAACGTGATTTATCACGCCGCGCGCACCCGGCCGTTCGACCTGATCGCGCTCTACCGCCAGCTGATCGCCGACACATCCGACCTGCCTGTCAGCGACGAAACGCAACGGGTTTATACCGAGGGATATCCTCTCTTTATTGCACTGGCGCTCCTGCTCTGGCTGGTTCCGCTCAACAAACGGCTCTTCCCCGCCCTGCTTCTGATGATGATCGCCGGCTGCGCACCGGAGAAGAGCCCGGTGCCGGAAAACAATTATCCCGAACAGATGGAACAGGCCCGCACGCTCTGGGCGGAGGCTCAGGAATTTATTGAGGCCGATCCGTACGCGGCACTGGCCATCCTGTCCGAAGCCCGCGCGGCGTTTCTGCAGGCCGCGATGGTTCATCCCGGCGACACGGCCGCCGCGCAGCAGATCGCCGGCGTCAGCTCACAGCTCCGCGCGGCTGAACAGGCGGTCAAAGAACAGGAAGATGCCGAAAAAGATCTGCAGCAAAAACTGCAGGAAGCCATTGAGCAGTTGCAGATGCTGACCCAGCGGGAAACGGTTCTTTCCCGGCAGAGCCAGAACCTGTTGCGCCGCCGCCCGGTTGCGCCGACGGAGGAGAAAGCGGCCGCCGTAAAACCGGCCCGCTCAGAACAAACCGAGGTCGGTGACGGAACCAAAACTGTGGTGGAGACCGTGACCGAAGTGCAGGCGGTGATTCAGAAAATGCTAGCTGCCGCCTACGGCGAGGACGATGCGCCGCCGCCCACCGAATTTGACGAAGCGATCAACCAGCTGAACGCCGCGCGGATCTCGCAGAAAACCGCCATCGACAACCTGAAGCCGGACGCCTTCAGCTGGCCGCAAGCCAACTCCGCATTCCACGGCGCGGCGCGGCAGATGCAGGAGGCGCTGCGGCTGCTCTCCGACCAGAATCAGGGACAGGATTCGGAGGACAGCTCCGACATGTCCGACGAGAGCGAAATGGACTGGGACTTTGAAGAGGACATGGAGTGGTCGGAGTCGGACATGCCGAGCGACATGTCGATGCCGATGGAATCGGGCAGCTTCAAAACCGCGCTCGAAAGCCGCTCGCTGCCGACCCCCAACTACACGGCTGAAGAAATTTTAATGGAAGAGGCCGCCAATATGGAACAGCGCGCGCAACAGCAGTCCGGTCGCGCCGGCGCCAAGGTGGAGAAGAATTGGTGATATTCAGAGGTCAGAGTTTCCGCCGTCGCCAAGGCTATGGTGGACAGGCAGAGTTCAGAGGTCAGAGCTTGCTTTGCGGGCTCATCCTTTGTGCATTCACGGCACAGGCTGAATTGACAGTCAAACTGGCACCGGAGGAGGCGAGCCGGTTCGTCTATGAACCGTTCACGCTGCTGCTGGAAGCAACCAGCGAGACCGAGGTGCCGGTTGTGCCTTCCGGAACCGGCTACAGCGTGACCGGGGTTTTCCAAGAATCGGACTCCGGAAAATTCTTCATTGAAATCATTCCCGAAGAAGGCGGCACACTGACGATTCCTCCGTTTACTGTCACTGCCGGCGAAGAAACCGTCCAGACTCCGCTGCTCCGCCTGCCGGTTGATACGCCGCGCCGCGCAGAGGAAATGAACCTTTCCATTGCGTTTAGCGCAACAAATCTGGTGGTCGACCAGCCGGTTGAACTGACGGTCACCTGGAAAAGCAACGTACCGTTCACCCGCTGTCAGGAACTGCAGCTGGAACTCCCGTTGCTGCGCAACCCGGCGTGGGAAGCCTACCCGCGGGCCCCCGCTGTGCCGGAAAAGGAGCGGATCGGGTTGCCGGTGAATGCCCAGCGCATGATCGCCCGCAACGCGCAGACCAAAGCCGGGTTCGAGCTGAGCTTCAGCTATCAACTGATTCCCCGACGTGAAGGAGTCTACGGCTCCGACGCCCGCATGGGCTGCGCACTGATGGAATCGAAACGCTCCTCCAGCCAGTATCCCAGCTACTTCGACAACCACTTTTTCAACCATCCCGACAAGCGTGACCGCTTCGAACGGATCTACCTCTCCGCCCCGACGCAGGAGCTGACCGTACAGGCCCTTCCTGAAGAAGGCCGCACCATTCGCTACAGCGGCCTCGTCGGCAAGGCAACCGCCCGCGCCGCAATCGAGCCGTCCGACACCGTCGTGGGCCAGCCCATGCTGCTACGCATCACGCTCAGCGATCTCGCCTTCGGCGGCCACATCCACAACCTGCCCGAAGCAACCCTCGACGGCCTCGGACCGGAATTCCGCATCACACGCGAACCGATGCATACCGAGTCGCTGGAGAATTCAAAAGCCTTCACCTACATCGTCCGCCCGCTGCGCAGCGGACTCACCACCCTTCCCGCGCTCACACTCGACCTGTTCGATCCCGAACAAAAAACCTACCGCACCCTGCGCACGTCACCGCTGTCCATCACCGTCGAACCCGATGGCGAACAGAGCGTTTACCAGCCGATTCGAAATCAAACCCCGTTGATTCCCCTTGCCGGAATCCGAAACAACCGGAAAGAGAGCACACACCAAATGAATGCATACGAAGCCTTTGAGTTCATGGCTGGCCACGGATGGTTCTTCTGGCTGCTGCCGCCCGTGCTGTTCATCCTGCTTCTGCGCCCGTGGCTGCGCCACCGCGACCGCTACCGCGTCGACCCAGCCTACGCCCGCGCCAAACGCGCCCTGCGCCGCTTCCGCCGCAACGGTTGGCGCAACGAAGAAGCCGCATGGAAAACCTATCTCGCCGACCGACTCGGACTGCACGCCAAAGCGGTCACCGCGGCAACGGTTGCCTCTGAGCTGAACAAACAGAATGTGCCGAACGAACTCATCGAAGCTGTCCGCGCCCGGTTTGAGCAGCGGGATGCCGAACACTACTCGCCCGACGGCCCGCCGCCGCACAAAAAACCGCGCGCCCGCAAGCTGGTCCGGAAAATTGAAAAGGCAACCCAGGTTGCGCTCCTTCTGGTCTGCCTGCTGCCCGCACTCGACAGCGATGCCGCGCCCGCGGAGCAGCTCTTTGAACAGGCGATGGAAATCCGTGCCGAAAAGCCGGACGAAGCGCAGCCGCTCTTCACGGAAGCCGCGCTCGGGTTTGAGGCCAAAGAACAATTCATCAACGCCGGAAACAGCTGGTTTTTTGCAGACGAGAACGGGCGCGCGCTCGCCAACTACCGCGCGGCCGAAAGCCGCCGCCCGTTCAACCGGCAGATCCGCGAGAGCATCGCCTTCATCCGCACCCAGCGCACGGACAGCTTCCAGACATCGGACTCCTTTCTGGCTAAACGCTCCAGTTTTTGGAAACGCTTTTGCCGGCGCAGCCCCGCGCTGCGCTTCGGCGTGGTGACGCTGATGTACCTCATCGGATGGGCGGCCTACCTGACTGCCCGCCTGCTCGGCAAAACCATTCCGCGCAAGGCATGGATCATCTATGGCGCACACGGGGCGGTGATTGTGCTCTCACTGGTCTGGAGCTTTTTCCAACCCTTGGAAGGCGTGGTAATCCAATCGACTGAAGCGCGCCTTGGCCCGGGCTATGCGTATGAGCCGGCCTACGCCGCCATCCTGCACGAAGCCGTCGAGTTCCAATGGTTGGACGAACGTGACGGCTGGGTGCTCGCCCGCCTGCCCGATGAATCCGAAGCGTGGCTCCGCGAAACCGCCTGCGTACAGATCAAATAACGAGCGCAAAACGTTCCAATGAGAGGCGTAACGATCAGGCGTAGCTATGCAGAAGGCTTCCGAGCTTTGGAAGCAGGTTGACGAGGAAGAAGGTGGTGAGCAGTGCGAGGAAGGCCAGCAGGTGCGCCCAATCGGCGTGGCGGGCCCAGCCGCTTTTACGGCAGTGAAAATAGACCAGATAGAGTCCCCAAGTAATGAGCGACCACACCTCTTTCGCATCCCAACTCCAGTACTGCCCCCACGCTTCTTCGGCCCAGAGCGCGCCGGAGAGCATCCCGAAGGTCATGAACGGAAAGGCCGTGCGCAGAATCTGGTAGATGGCGCGACGAAATTCCTTTTGCTCCACGTTGCGAATCCAGAGACGGATCAGCATAATGAAAGCCACGGCGCACAGCGCGTAGCTAATCATGTAGGCCAGCACATGCGGCACAAACCAGTTGGACTGTAGCGCGGGCATCCGTTTCCATCCGCCCTGCTTATCCATAAAGATCGCGCCGGTCATCGGCAGCGCCGAGGCGAAAGCGAAATAGACCCCGGCCCAATTCAGTTTATCCCTGACAGCGAACAGCGCAAACAGCGGCAGGAAACAAAGGCTGAGCACCCCCTGCACCTGATACATGTTGCCCAAGGGAATGTCGTGGACGATCAGGCCGTTGACAACAATCACCGCCAAGTTCACCAGCCATGCGGCTCCCGCCACAAAAATGGCGATCCGATTTCTGCGCAAAAGGAACAGAATGCCGGACAACAGATAGCCGACGGCGGACGCAATCAGTAAAGGAATGAGAAAAGCGGTCATGCCGCACCTCCCTTCTCGCGGCGGAAGCCGAGGATGAATGTACCGATCATGGTGACCCAGATTCCGGCAATCACGGCCGTGCGGCCGGGATCGCGGCGGGCGGATAATTGAACAAAGCTCTGGTTGAGCTGGTCATAGGACACCAGATAAAAACGCCAGCCTTTATACTGCGCCGGATGGTTAATGCTGACGGGCAACTTCTCTCCATTGACCAGAAGCGTGACACCGAAAAACGACGGGGTCTGTGAAGCGCGGTGCAAAAAGGAACCGGAATCGAGCATGCGGCGCTGTGTCCACTCTCCCCGCGCCTCGCTCCAAAGGTTGGAAGCCGTGAACGGACCGAGATCGTCAAGGATCCACTCGTCCTGCCCGTCCGCACTGAACTCGCCGGTTTTCTGGAACGGCATCTGGCCCGGCGCGGTCATCCCTGAAGGGGTCGGACGGTACAAGTGATAAACCGGCGGATAGAATTTCACCTGAAAATCTTCTGCCGCCACGCTGAAGCCTAATTCAACCGAATCGCGCTCCGGAAGCAGCAGACGGTTTGCAGCCACGGGTTGTTTTACAGAGAGCTGCAGAGACCCTTTGACGCCGGCAATATAGCCGACGAACGCCCCGGCGAGAATCACCACAACGCCGAGATGTACCAGATAGAAACCGGCCTGCTTACGTCCCGCCCTGCGCGTTAAACAGCACCAGACCGACCCGGCGCTCAACAGTGCCAGTAGCAGAATCATCACGGGCGAATAATAAATCGCGGTTGCCTCCAGCCCGCCGCCAACCGGTAGCACCGCGGTCAAAAGGAGCAGAACAATTAAACAGAATAGAATGATGCCGAATTTCATAAGGGTGAGTATCTTAATCACATCTCCGGCTAAATGAAATTTCCAACCACTGGAAAAATCACCGGCGTGGGCATGGAGCCTGAAAACTAAAAAAGTCACACATAAACTCACGATCGTGAGTTTATGTGTGACTTTTAAAAGGTTGAATCGGCTCCTCGATATTTCCAGCGCCGCCGCGAACAACAGTAAACAACGCCTAATTATACCCAACACTGTAAGGGCGGAAATCTTAGCCGCGAAAAGGCATAAATAAGCCACATCAACTCACAATTGACAGACCCGACTCCCCTTCAAACCAGACTAACCTGAATTATTCATGACCCTCTCTCATGCAAGTGCGCGCCAGTTTGAGTCCATTTTCATGAATAGATCAGGCCTAAATCCTGCTTCAATAACCGTGAGTAAGTAGCTTATAATCCCCCCACTTATGCAAAAACTATCATCGATTTTTCCTGTTCTGCTGGCCGGCCTGATTCTACTCATGAACGGATGTGGCCAGCCTGCGCCGCGCGAACGCGTTTACGCCGGATCTGCCAGCTGTAAGGAGTGCCACGAGAGATTCTATAAACTGTGGGAGCCATCCCACCACGGCAAAGCGCTTCAGCCGTGGTCGGCCGATCTGGCCGCTGCCATTCCTGAACACACCGAGCCGATCGAGGTGGAAGGAAAGCTCTATCAGGCCTTCATCACGCCGGAGCGCGGATGGATCACCGAAGACGGCACCAACGAATATGACATCGTCTATACGCTCGGCGGAAAAAACTACTACAACCTGCTGACTTTGCTCGACGACGGACGCCTGCAGGTGCTCCCCATTTTTTATGATGTGCGCAACAAGATGTGGGAGAACACCACCATGAGCATGCTGCGCCACTTCGACGACGGCCGCGTCGATGCTCCGCTGAGCTGGCGCGACTCGATGCTCACCTTCAATGCCGCCTGCTTCAGCTGCCATGTCAGCCAGATCGACTCCAACTACGATCCTGAAACAGACACCTATGCCACCACCTGGAACGAGGCGGGCATCAGCTGCGAATCGTGCCACGGACCTGCCTCCGAGCACATCCGGGTCTGCGAAGAGGCCCCGGAAGGAACGGTTCCCGAAAACATGGAGCTGATCGGCTGGTGGGAAATGAACCGCGAACAGCGCGACAGCACCTGTGCCGGATGCCACACCAAGGGCGGCCCCATCAGCGAAGGCTACGAAACCGGCGAGCGTTACTGGGATCACTACGACCTCACCACGTTTGAAAATGCCGACTACTACCCCGACGGCCGCGACCTCGGCGAAAACTACACCATGGGCAGCTGGTGGCTCAGCCCTTGCGTCCAAAACAGCGACCTCGCCTGTACCCACTGCCACACCTCCAGCGGTCGCTTTAAACAGAAAGACAACCCCAATGAATCCTGTCTGCCGTGCCATCAGAAGCGGGTCGATAACGTAGTGGCCCACTCACATCATCCCGCAGAGACCGGTCATACCTGCGTCACCTGCCATATGCCAATGAACCCCTTCGGCGGCATGAACCAGTCCGACCACTCCATGCGCCCGCCCATGCCGAATCTCAGTAAAGCGGTCGGGTCGCGTAACTCCTGCGTGATGTGCCACGAAGACAAAGACAACGACTGGGCGCTTGAAAACATTAAAACATGGCACCCCGACTTTGAAGAACGCACCGCGCCCGAAATGGAGCGCGCCCTACTCGTCAAAGCAATGACCGATGGCGACCGGGACAAACTGCCCGCAGTTCTTGCGTTTATTAAAAACTCGGACTCCGATCCGCTGTTCGCTACAACCCTG
>Ga0307990_1002056_pt1 | contig 16416 bp, 14 predicted proteins | sample EllFjometagen129_FD_203168 | JGI IMG/M metagenome (GOLD analysis project Ga0307990, IMG submission 203168) | Marine microbial communities from Ellis Fjord, Antarctic Ocean - #129 | ecosystem: Environmental > Aquatic > Marine > Unclassified | place: Southern Ocean | collected 2014-10-08
CCGCTGCCTGCCAAGCCGTCATGTCGCGCCGTAGCTCCGCAGGAGCGAAGGAGGAAGTTCTCGAAGGAGGAAGCTTTATGCGAAGGCTGGACCCTTTTTGCTAAAATAATAGGACTGACACCTTTTCCGACCGAGTCATGATCTATACCAACCTGATTGATGCGTATGACCGAATGATGGAATTTGTTGAAAAGCACATGAACGATCCGTTTTATCAGGATGAAAAGGCAAACCGAGTGAGCCTGCGCGATAAAATCTTCCGCGAAGCCATCTCCAACATCATCTCGCACCGTGAATATACCGGCGGCGCTCCGGCCCGGCTCATGATCTATCGCGACAAAGTCGTTTTAGACAACCCGTGCTCCCCGCACCACTTCGGCGAAATCACCCCGCAAAACCTGCGTCCCTATGCCAAAAACCCCACCCTCTGCAAATTTATGATCCAGCTCGGACGCTTCGACCAGCTTGGCTCCGGCGTCACCAACATCAACAAATACCTGCCGCTCTACGCCAAAGGCGCGAAGCCAATCTTCAACGAAACCCCACACGGATTCGAACTGACCCTCCCGCTGGCCGAAACCAAAGAAATTCCTGAAGAAGGCACTAAGTGGGCACCCAGTAGGCACCAAGTCAAAGCACAAGTTGAGGCACAAGTCGGAGCACAAGTTGAGGCACAAGTCGTGTTGAACATTTTGACGGCCTGCATGGAGACTCCGCTTTCATCCGGACAGATTGCCACGGCACTCGGACACAAGACCTTAAGCGGCAACCTGCGCAAAGCCCTTCCTATTTTACGGGAACACGAGCTGATCGAATACACGGTTCCGGACAAACCAAAAAGCCGACTCCAAAAATACCGGCTCACCGCTAAAGGGAAACAGCTGCTGGAGGGCGGGGAATGATGAGCGACCAGCATTATCCCGAAGACTTGATTGTAAGCGCCGATGATTTGGATGCTGCGGAACTGGAACACCTGCTCTCTTCCGCTGACAGATGTAGCTACTCAGGCTATCACAGCGCTTTATCAAAAGCGGCACGCGAAGCAATAGATGCGGAGCAAGTTCCTAAAGGAAAATGTCTGTGGTTATTAGCCGATGCCTGTTCGATGATGCTAGCGTCAGGCAGTCACAACAGCCCGTATAAACCATTGTTCATAATAGAGGGGAGGCGCTCTGCCCTTCCAGAAGACTTTTCTGATCAGGACTTGGATTTCTTCGAAGCAATTCTCGGGTCAATTCCCAACCTACGCCTCAAAGCGCGTTTGGCGGATCTACTCTGGCTTCTAAGGAAGCCGAGGCAGCTCCAACATGCCCTTGCCGCCATTGAGGCATATGGACAGATCCCTACCGACCACGACTGCTTGGTCAAAGGGGGTAGAGAAATGTTCAAGCGCGCCATCAGGCTATGTCTGACAATCAAGCAGCCCGCTGATGAACAGTTATCAGCTATAGAAACCACGCTGCTGGACGCTTTTGACAGATCGGTTCTTTCCGAAGGTTACCGCTCCCTTTGGCTTGCTGACCTACTGATGCTTACACGCATCGGAAGTGAAGCCTCTGCAACCATCGCTGCCAAGCTGGAATCTCTTTCAGAAGAAGCGAAAGGTGAAAAGGACTACTATAAATGCCGGCACTTCTTGGTCGGCGCTCGCGACTGGCACCAACGTCTGAAGAACTCTGATGACGCCTATCGACTAACTTCTGCCATTGCAGAAACGTGGGTTGCCGAAGCCGAAATACGATCAGCAGACAGCAATATGGTTTCGGGGGGTTTCTATGAGGATGCAATCAAGGAATACAGAAGAATCCCCGTAAAATCACGGGCACCTTACAACGCTGATGAACGCATCCGAGAGCTCCACCAGAAGATGAATCAGGCCAACCAGATGGCGCTGGGCGAAATGCATACATTTGAAACCGAGGGAATAGACATCACAGACCAGTCCGGTCAGATTTTCCAGCCCTCCTACGGCCGGCTCTACCCGCACCTCGCGCAAATGGAACGCAACAGCTGGCTGAAAAGTCGCCGAGAAACCGTCTGCGAGCGCCGCGAACGAAAAGCCTACTCCATCACGCCCAAAGGGCGGACCGAGCTCAAGCGCCGGATCAAAAAGTGGGACCTCTTCTCCGCCGGGATCGACCGCATCCTCAAACCCTGCCAATGAGGCATATATATCACTAAGTGATATATGTGTCATAAACCCGTTTGGGGGATGGGCAAGAAATGCTTTCCGTCCTCTCTGGCCCAAATAACGCCCCTTCAAAATTTCGTGTGTTTTGTGTCTTTCGTGGTTAAAACTCTCGGCCCTTTTCCTAAAAAGATGCTCCGCACCGATCCGCCTGTCCTGAGCCTGTCGAAGGGCGTTTATCTGCGTCATCTGCGGTTAAAACTCCCTAGCCCAAATAACGCCCCTTCAAAATTTCGTGTGTTTTGTGTCTTTCGTGGTTAAAACTCTCGGCCCCTTGCTTCTTCTGCCCCCAAACTGCCAATGAGGCATATATATCACTAAGTGATATATGTGTCATAAAACCGGTTGGGGGATGGGTGAATGTGAACGACACCCTTGTCCTCGCTGGCCATGCCATCTATCAGGAGTATTGAATGACCCTTTTTCAGAAATCATCTACCAACTCCAGATTTGGCGCGTTTCTGGAGTTGGTTGATGAATTGTACGCCAGCCCCCTTTTCCCGCTGCCTGCCAAGCCGTCGCTTTATGCGAAGGCTGGCCCCTTTTTTTTACACCCCTTGAACCGCCGCGATTCGTTTGGCCATCTCAGCCCATGGGATCTCGTCCGTTAAATGGCTCCACGAGATGCGAATTGCAAATTGAATACGATCGTCGCTGTAACCCATCGCCGCCAGAACATGGCTCGGCGTGTAGCTGGCAGACGTGCAAGCCGAACCATTCGAAAGCTCGACCAACCCTTTGAGGCATAACATAGTGGCCTCAGAATCCACCCCGGTGATTGAAATATTCAAGGTGTGCGGAATGGTCTTTTCTAGATCACCATTCAGTTCATATTTTATATTCTCGAGAGCTTTCAATGCGGCGGTTTGGTTTTCTCTACATTTTTCTTCCCGCTGCGCTGAATTGGATTGGGCTAGCGCGGCGGCTTCTCCAAAACCGGCAATCAACGGAACAGGGAGTGTTCCAGGGCGAAGCCCCCGCTCCTGCCCGCCTCCGAAAACCAATGGCTTAAGCGGCGGGAGATCATAATCGCGGCGACGCATGATGAGAGCGCCGATACCTTTCGGGCCATAAATTTTATGTGCGCTGGCACTGATCAAATCGATTCGTTGATTCTGCAACGGTGCAATCAGCTTGCCGAAGCTCTGAGCAGCATCTACGTGAAAAAATGCTTCGTGCCCCTCAAGAATAGTCGCAATCTCTTCAATGGGCTGAATCATCCCTGTTTCGTTATTCACATGCATAACAGAGACGAGCAGTGTCTCAGATGTCAAAGCATCTGCAACAGATTGGGGATCAATCACTCCATCTTCGCCCACGGGAAGAAGCGTCACATTAAATCCCTGTTTGGATAATTGCTCCAATGGCTCCAACACTGCCTTATGTTCAATCTCTGTGCTGATGATATGCATTCGACCTTCTTCACGGCCATAATCAGCCAAGCCCAGGATCGAGAGATTATTGCTTTCAGTGGCTCCGCTCGTAAATATTACTTCATCTAACTGAGCCCCCACCAAATCAGCTACCTGCTGTCGGGCAGTTTGAACCGCTTTCTTTGCCTGTTGCCCTCGATCATGGGTACGACTTCCCGCATTTCCATACTCCGTTAATAGATATTCATTGATAACCTCAAGGACCTTGGGCTCAACGGGAGTGGTTGCATTGCAGTCTAAATAAACTGGGTTAATATTTTTCATGATTCCGACTTGCTTACGTTATAAAATGACGTACTGTTTGTTAAATTGTAAACGTACAAACGTTATAACGAGCTCAGATTAGCATAAAAAACAGTCTGTTCAACACAAACAAGCTGGCGAGGGGCAAAAAATATGAATACGACATTCGGCTACTCTTTTCCAGCCATCCGAGGCATACAGGCCGGGCGAGAATACTACGTTTCGATGTGCCCGCTACGGTTAATTCCAAAAATATTCCTCTTTGATGAGGAAGAATTGGTTCCCGAACTACGGGCTCAACGAATCCTCAACAAAGCGCGCATCCCTGAAATGGCGCGCTACATGACGGAAAGCCCGGAAGACTACACCTTTTCTGCTCTCACAGCCTCAGTGGATGGAGAAATCGAATTTTCCCCTCTCGGCGAGGACGCGGGAGGAAGTTGCGTGGGAGCCCTTCACATCGACATGGATGCTCGATTTATTATTAACGATGGACAACACCGCAGGGCGGCCATCGAAGCGGCCATGCGAGAACGCCCCGAACTGGCGGATGAAACCATCGCCGTTGTTTTCTTCTTAGACATTGGGCTTAAACGCTCACAACAAATGTTTGCCGACTTAAACCGATATGCAATCCGACCTTCCCGCTCGTTGAGCATTCTCTATGACCACCGCGACAACGGGGCACAACTTACAAAACTCATCGTCCTAAAATCCCCAATCTTTAAAGGAGTCGTTGAAATGGAGAAAAGCAGCCTTTCTGCCCGATCCAACAAGCTATTCACTTTGAGTTCCCTCTACACAGCCAACCAAACTCTATTTTCAGGATGCAAGGGAAGATCCGTCGATGATTTAGCGGAACTTGCGGCAAACTATTGGGGAGAAGTTGGCGCATTAATTCCAGAATGGTCTCGGGTTATAAAACGGGAGATGCCTGCGTCCGAAGTGCGCCAAGGGTTTCTCCACTCGCATGGAATCGCGCTTCAAGCTCTAGGAAGAGTTGGCAACATACTAATCCAACAACCCGCAACAGAATTTAAAAAGCAGCTCCGCCCCCTTAAAAACATAGACTGGTCTCGCTCCAATTCTAAAGTTTGGGAAGGACGGGCGATGACCGGCGGTCGTGTTACCAAATCGATGAACCACGTCACCCTAACCACCAATTATCTAAAAACTCAACTCCGCCTTCCCCTCTCGCCAGAAGAGCAGCGAGTTGAAGACGCCTTCCTTCGAGGAGAAAAATGAAAGTAACCCTTCAGAATTTAAAAACCGCATTTTCAGATGGAGTTCAGCCGGCAATTGACGCGGCCGTTGAAGATGCCATTGATCTGTACAAATCCGATGACAAACCCTGGGTCATCGGCTACAGCGGAGGAAAAGACTCCACCGCGATCTTGCAGCTCGTATGGACCGCCATCTCCAAAATCGATAAGGCAGAGCGTACGAAGCCAGTTCATGTGATTAGCACCGACACTCTGGTTGAAAACCCCATCGTTGCACAATGGGTTGGGCACTCTCTTGATGTGATGAAGAAAAGCGCTGAAGAGCAACAGCTGCCCATTATTCCTCACAAACTCACTCCGATCATTGAAGACTCATTCTGGGTCAATCTAATCGGGCGCGGATACCCCGCCCCCCGGCATAAATTTAGATGGTGTACGTCCCGTATAAAAATCAACCCTTCCAACCATTTCATAACCAACATTGTTCAGGAACATGGCGAAGCCATTCTGGTGCTTGGAACCCGCAAGGCCGAAAGTGCCAGCCGCTCCAAGACCATGTCGAACAAGGAAACCAACAAATATCACAAAACCCGAATCCGGGATAAGATCAGCCCCAACGCCAGCTTACCCAACGCCTTGGTCTACACGCCAATTGAAACATGGAGCAACGATGATGTCTGGCTGTACCTAATGCAGTTCAAAAACCCTTGGGGCTATAACAACAAAGATCTCCTCGCTATGTATTCCGGAGCAACAGACGGCGGCGAATGCCCTCTCGTAGTAGACACGAGCACACCGAGCTGTGGGGACAGTCGTTTTGGCTGCTGGGTTTGTACCCTCGTCGATCAGGATAAGTCCATGGCCGCTATGGTTCAGAACGACCAGGAAAAAGAGTGGATGCTCCCCCTACTCAAGTTCCGCAACAAACTCGACTTCCGCACCGGAGAACGAGGAGAAACCCTAGAGAAAAAAGAGAATGACCGCCACCTTCGCGACTTCCGCCGAATGAGTGGAAATACGCAGGTTTTCATGGGACGACTCATCCATGGACCCTATACGCAGAGCGCCCGAGAAGACTTCCTCGCCGAGCTCTTGAAAGCGCAGGAACACGTCCGAAAAAAAGGCCCTCCGGAAGTGCGCGACATCGAATTGATCACCATGAATGAGCTCGAAGAGATTCGTCGCGTCTGGGTCATTGAGAAACATGAGATTGAAGATTCTCTACCTCGAATCTACAAGAAAGCAACCGGGCGTGATCTACCTCTGCCTGCATTGGACGAAAACCTCCCCTTCGGAGAAGAGGAAATCACGACACTCCGGGAGACCTGCGGAAAAGACAGCCTGCAATATGAGCTGATCCGGGACTGCATCGACATTGAACGACGCTACAGCACCATGCTCAGACGAGCGGGGCTATTTGGCGAACTAGAAAGTGCGATTCAACGGAATTTCTATACCGATGAACAAGACGCAGAAGAAATGGCGCTACGGAGATCGGAAGCTAAAAAAGGCGAGCAGGAAGAATTTGACGATTACTATGACCGTTTCAAATCAGGCAACGCCTCTCCCATAAAAGACACGTCCGAGAATGGAAAGGACGCCGACCAATGATTATCGACGAAATCGTATTAGAAAACTTCGGGGTTTATAAGGGACGACAAACCATCAACCTAACTCCGGTGAGTGCACAGAAACCCATCATTTTATTTGGGGGCCTGAATGGCGCGGGGAAGACCACCCTGCTCGATGCCCTCCGTCTCGCTCTCTACGGGAAAATGGCCAACTGCTCAAATCGAGGCACTATTGCCTATGATAAATTTCTCGCGAAATGTATCAATCGCGAAACCCCTCCTGATGAAGGCGCCTGCTTGGAAGTTTCATTTCGACAACATTCTAAAGGCGAAAAAAATTCCTATCGCGTCATTCGAAAATGGAATTGCGCTAATAAAAACTTAAAGGAAACCGTCTCAGTTACCCGCAACGGAAAGATTGATTCTCTGCTAACAGAAAATTGGAGCGAATTCGCCGAAGGACTCATCCCCAGTTCGATCGCGGATCTGTTCTTTTTTGACGGAGAAAAAATTGCCGAAATTGCAGAGCCAGAAAACACCGCACAGTTCCTTCGGACCGCAATTGATTCTCTTCTCGGGCTGAATGTAATCAGTCAACTGCACACCGACTTCTCTGTGCTCGTACGGCGCAAACAGGTTCAACAAAAATCAAAAGCCGACCGAGAGAAAATCAAAGCAGAAGAAACCGCTCTGGAAAAACTCCTAAAACGCCGCGATGTCTTAACCACTCAGCGTGCGAGTCAGAAAAGCCAACTGGAACAGCTCAACAAGAAAATAACCAAAGCAGAATCCACCTATAAGCGCGCTGGAGGAAATCTCTTCGAACAACGGCAAACCCTCGAAACACAATACGCCGACACCAACACATCAGTCGCCGGTCTCGAAGAGAAAATGCGCGAGCTCGCAAGTAAAGCTCTTCCATTATCGCTTGTTTCCGGCCTGCTTAACGATGTAACTGCGCAGGCCGAAAAGGAATGCGATCGGCACGATAGCGAACTAATTCTAAAAAAGACCCGATCTCGTGACAAAGCACTCCTCAAATTTATCGGACAAGAGTCTCCAAAGGAGCTCCGTGACAAAGTTAAAAACTACCTTGCCAAGGCTCAACGAACGGAAGAAGAAACCATTCGGTCTACCGAAATGATCCTAGAGGCAACGCCTCAACTTCTGAAGCAGTGTCAGGCCCTGCAAGACGAAATCATCCCAACTCAAATAGAGACCGGAAAATCCCTCCAGAACGAACATCAAATCCAACTAGGGAAACAGACTGACCTAGAGCGGAAAATTGAAGCAATCCCCGACCCGGAAACCCTTAAACCGATCATCAATGAAATCAAACACAGAAAGATTGATTACGAAACGATCAGCATTCGAAGAGAAGCGGCGGGACAAGAATTAGACAGCCTAAAAACTGAAATCGAGTTTCATAAAAAACGTGTCATTACACTGATTGAGCAAGCCGTGGATACGGAGATGTCCCAAGAGAAAATTGACCGCACGATTCTCTACGCTCAGAAGGCCCAGCGAAACCTGACTGAATTTAAAACACGGATCATTGAGAAAAATATCACCAAACTTGAGTCTCTGATTCTCCAGAGCTTTGGAGAACTGATTCGCAAAAAAACCTTGGTGAAAGCAATCCATATTGACCCCAAAGAATATGAACTGAAGCTGACCGGAACCAACGGCGACGAATTGCCAACAGAACGGCTTTCTGCAGGAGAACGCCAGCTCCTAGCGGTGGCAATGGTCTGGGGATTAGCGCGAGCCTCAGGACGCCCCCTTCCTGCCATCGTGGATACTCCGCTCGGACGATTAGATTCCAAACATCGGAAACATCTAATCACCCGTTACTTCCCGTACGCCAGCCATCAGGTCATCCTCCTCTCCACCGATGAAGAAATTAACGAAAACCACCTGGAGCAACTAAAATCCCGAATCGGGCGGAGTTACTACCTCGCCTATAACCACGACGAACAAACCACCACGGTTAAAGAGGGATACTTCATGAAGGAGTCTGAATAATGATTGTCGAAAATGTCCGCATCTCTCAACAGGGTCGCGACCAACTCATCAAGCTTAAGCGTATTACCGGCATTCAGAACTGGAACATCCTGTGCCGGTGGGCACTCTGCAGCTCTTTGGCCGAAAAGTCCGTCCCGCCACAAATAAAGATTGCCACCGACAGCCCTATCGAAATCGCATGGAAAACCTTCACTGGGGACGGGATGGAAGAAGTCTACGATGCCCTCATAAAACAGCGGTGCAAAAATGACGAACTAGAACTGAAAAAAGAACCCCTAGCCGAACAATTCAAACTACATCTACATAGGGGACTATCATACCTCTCATCATCGTCGTCCATAGCCAACACCGAAGATCTCTTTAAAGTGACGTGATCGCGTATGCAATCAAATCATCGAACCACTTAATACCCAATTCACTCGCGGAGCACACCAAGCTTTGAGCTTATCCTTTAAAGTATCATTTAACCAAGATACACAGGATTTACTTGCGCCTAAAATGCGAGAACGATCTAGCATAACTCCACCAACCTTTGTGCACGTTCGCTCAAACTCTTGAATCTCCAAGCAAAATGGAATAGCGAACCCCCGGCAAGGTTGCACTGATGGATTCAATACCTCTCTCCAAATCTTCAAATCAGGGGTTTGGAGCTTAGCGCGCCAATTCTGACCCGATGCACACTGGAACATGTAGTAAGGAGCGCCCGTGCGGTTATCTCCAAAATCGTAATAGGCAAGAATATCCAGACCGTACTCTTTCTTGTTCGAACCATCCCACTTATCGACATCCCCTCCTCCAAAATTCAACTGGGTACAGATTTCGACAACGTGTTCCCTGAAGCACTTTGTGTTGTCACTCGACCACCCTGTTGGATAGGTTTTAAAATCAAGGATACTTAGTATTGAGTCATTTGAGAGCTCTTCGAACAACATGCCCTGCTCGTTATATGAAGCTTCTTTCCACCAGTCATAATTTGGAGCTAGCGATAAAAGAAGACAGAAAGCATAGCCGGGTGTTTCCTCCCACACAGCAACTCGTTGAAGCCTCGCCTTATGCACCGAAAATGTTGACTCTATTCCATATGCTTTAGTACGAAACAACAACTCATCCCAACAGGTTGAAATAAACTCACGTACGAAATCCTGATCCACATACACCTCATGACTCAATAATTCATCGGCGACATCGATAATCGTAAGTTCTTCACAATAGAACGTAATGTTGGCTTCGATCCAATCACAGAAAATACTCAGATCGCAATTATGCGTCCTAATGGATCGAACAACACCCTTCGTTGGAAGTGCTAGCATACGCTACCCCTCCATAATCTTACTGAGTTGCTCAAAATCAGATTTCAACGCCTGATAGGCTATCTGAATTTTCTCATCCTCTCTCAGCCTGTGGATCGCCGTAAGAGCCATGCCTATACTGTATGATGCCTCTGTTAAGTACCTCTCCAGTTCTTCCTGTATCCCTCCCGCCAACTTAGACGCAATTGCGAACCTCGGGTGTGGAGAGTTCTCTAGATACTCGACAGCCTCATCCGTTTCCAAAATTTTACCAAATTGCGCAACCAAGCCTGTATTACGTACCAATACGTCTTGCTCCTTCTCCCCGAAAACCCAGCGAGAAAAATGTGTCAACTTCTCTTCATATGCTGTTTGAATAATATCGCCATCGATTTTCCCACGCGCCTCATCAAAAGCCCCAATCCCTAGGTATCCCTTAGCTCCAACAGTATTCAGTGACATGTAAAGAAGGGCAAAACGGCGAGAGGTAAGTTCCTTATCCACAAACTCGACATCACGTTCTATCTGCTGAAGAACTTTGAAAGCAATGTAGTGACGCTTAACAGCTGGCGTGTTGCTTCCCATCCTCCGAGCAACATCAATAAAGGCAAGCTCATTGTCATCGATTAACTTCGCAATGAACCCTGCCTTCTCCTCTGCATCCCATTGCTTAATTCCAGACACATGTCTGAAACCTAGAAAAGCCGTGACATCATCTCGAGATCCAGCCAGCAAATATGGAACTTCTTCAAAAAGATCCTCGGGGATATTAAATTCTTCGATGAATTCGCGCCACTTCGCACCAAGCCCCTGAAAATTCCCCTCAGTGCATTTTTTTAAATACCTAAGCGCAGCCAAGCGGCGATTACCCTCTACAACAATCAGGCGAGATTCCCCAAGATAATCCTCTTCCGTGACGATTAAGGCTTCTTGTACCCAGAACCCTCCGCCACTCAAGTATGACAAGGCCAACTCCTCTAAATCCCAATCACGCATTCGTGAAAGCAACTCATCTTGATCCCGTTCATAGCCTCCCCAGGATCTTCCGAGCCTAGGATTTACCGGATCAAGACATAATTCGTCACAAGACTTATACTGAACTGTAGAATCAATACTCATAGCGATCCTCTCCAACCATCTCCGTTACCAAAAAACACTGGAACAACAGCACTATTGTCCTGCAATAGCAATTTCGAACTCAATACACATCAAAACATTCCAACCAAACTCTCGACCTCATCACCAGATCCTTGCGCCTCTTTCATGAGTAGCAATAAGGACTGAGCATACTTCACTTCACCCTTTTAGTTTCTCTTCCAGCAAACCATATGTCGAAGCTTCAAATCGATAGAAAATATTTTCAGCGGCGTGATCCCCCCTTTCGACATCAACACATCGACGAGAAAGACAGGTATCCAGCGCTCCAGGGGCATCATCTGCCGTGAAGAGGAAATACTCTTTATCCTGCATATATTGAGCTAAGTCTTTTATATGCGTCGGCTTGTCTATTTCTCGCAGAGCCTTCTCTGCAGCATCGTGCATACTTAAGCGTTCTTGAGAGTCAGGGCCTACAGCGTCTTCAACATCCAAGACGAGCAGGTGTGACAAACCATACTGCTGCAATATCGGCAACAAACTTTTTACCACATCACCGTGATTCATAGCTAACGACGCAAACTCTGCAACTCGCTCCAATTCCTGAATCAATAACTTTCTGTCATGCCCACCATCCCCCACTAATTCAGGTGGAAGCGTCACAAGAAAATCATAAATCTCTGCGTAGTCCTTTCCGGCTGCTTTACGTAAGATCCTCCCTCGGCGTTGAATTTGTTGCCGGGGATTCCGGCTACTGGCCAACAAATACGCTCTTTTACACGCTGGGACATCTATTCCCTCATCTAGACAGCGGATTGCCACAAGGCCATCTATCATTTTCAATCGAAAATGGTTCAGTAAATCCTCTCGGACGCTTCTGGTCTCCTTCGATGTAAACCTAGACGTTTTCCACCCCCGTTGATACAGGAGTTGAGAAACAGCCTCTATCTGACGACTTTCTTCTCCATCGATGGGATCTTCCACTCGGCCATCTCCACAATAAAAGAGTGTGTGAGGGTCAGGTACGGTTTTTTCCAGCAATGCATCTAAGGCAACTAGTTTATTCTGAGCCGACGACAACAACCTCGAACGAGCCAACAAGAGCATTTTAAGGTTTGAATTATTACCATCAGAACTCTTGCCTGAAGCGACTGCAAACGCCTGAGAAATCTTCGCACTTAAGTCGAGATATTGCTCCGCTTCTACATCTGTCAGTTCAACAGGAACCACATGATATTTATAGGGTGTTAATACTTCATCATCTAGCGCCTGCTTTAATGTATATTTAGAAACCGTTGAGCCGTAATAGTTCTCTAGCCTCTGGTTAGCATCATCATCCATGTAGTGTGATGGAGTGGCGGAAAGCCCCAGCCGAAGTCGTGCCGTTTCGGGCAAGGCCTTCGCAGAAGAAGAACTCCCATGATGATGACACTCATCACCAATCCACATAAGAGACTTCCCGTCTATTTTAGATAAACACGCCTGAAATTCCGTGGATGCTAATGTGGCATTTACGACTACGGCACAACAAAAGTTTTGAGCTCCTGAGTTAAATCGCGCAATTGCATCGTGCATCTCACTTTGCCACCGCGCAGTGCTTACATAACACCGGATAGGTACAATGCTAAAGTTCCGCAACTCGTCCACCCATTGATCTGCGAGGTTCTGGTAAGGAGCAGCGATAACTAAAAAGAGGCGCTCGGATGCTTCAAACCATCTGACGGCTCCATATATGGCGGTTATTGTTTTCCCCGCCCCAGTAGCTAGCTCTAAAACCCCCATCCCACCTGCAGCCTTCCAAGCATTTAGCGCAGCAAGCTGGTGTTTACCTAAGTTAAAAGGCTTTCCTTTATACAGCTCTGGAACTTTAGGAACAAATTGATACGAAGCAGCCTCCTCGAAAACGGCTTGGGGCTCAAAAAAAGATAATTCCTGCTCAACTGTGAATACACGGGGGGATTTTTTCACTCGTTGTATAAGGTTATCCTTCACGGCCTGAGGAAAGTCTATGACTCTGGTGCTTCCCGCTCGATCTTCCCACAGGCTTTGAAACCCTGCCAAGTAGGGCTGATAGTGATCGCGCAACTCTTTCTTCCAACTAGGGAAAACGTTTATGGACTCAAAATTAAAATCAGGCAAAAGGCCATAGGTTGTTTCATTTGCAGACCCTTGGAAAATAACCTTGTCCCCATTAGCATCCGTAAAGATTCCTATTTTTTCGTGATACATCCCCTTCTTTCTGAGGGCGATTTTTATATCTAACTTTCCAGAGGCAATTAACCACGATAAGGCTTCGAGTCTGCGTGAAAATAATGTGTCAGACACCTCATCAAAGGCCTGCACCATGGAGACCCCAATACGCTCACCGACCTCTTTTAGGTCATAGCCCTTAATGATTGCCTCTTCATCCTCTGAGTCTACTTCATATCCGATAATGAGTTTCATTGCCCCGCCATTTGAAACAAGAGCACTAAGACCCTGAGCCGCATATGAGAGGACAGATGCCGAGAAGAACCCAACAGCTCGTTCATATAAAATAGAGTTGGCTAACGCTGGTATGTAGAAGTCCTCTAGAATGTTGTCACATTCTGAGCGATAAACCGCCTCAAAGTTAACATCACGCAGCATCTCTAAAACTTTACTTTCGTAATGGCGTCTTCTGTAGATGACTTGTTTTCAAGAAATTTGTCCTTGAGCAACCCGTCAAGAATTGGTGTTGCGCCATAGAGGTCATCCGGCCGTGCATCCATCCAACGTTGCAGAACCTCAAAACCACCATTCGTATATTCCTCGAAGATTAAAATTCTATCCTCTTCTCGAGCATCCCTCAAAAGCTCTCCGTCTTTCCCCTCTGCCAGCGCCAACAAGTACATCAAATCAATTGTATTTCCATGGTCGCTAAATGGTCTTCCATCAACATCGTTGGTTTTCCCGTCCAGCTTGCTTCGCCGGCCAGTCTGAAACCCAAGAGTCGCCGCAAAGCACATTAATTCTCGCTTTGTTGGGAAAATCGTCTTCTTTGAGCTTGGATGCGCCTTTTCCGTTAAGAGATCCACTAATTCTTCATGACATTTACTCCGCCGAATGTTTCTCATTGTCATATCCTTTCGATGCGAGTGCGGTCATTTTTTTGCGAGTAAATCGCCGTTGGAATTTCTTTTCCGTGGCGTACCAGCCTGGTTTCTTTCTTACGCCCTGCAGGCGCCTTGTATTCTGCCACAAGTACATATTCCATACCAACCCGTGACCCTACAGCATCGAGCACCTTTTCATTCCCTTGAGAGCTTGATACCAAAAGAACAACCTGCGGTGTTAGGGTTGGAATATACTTGGCAGCATCCACTTGATACTCGGTGTCCAGTTTCCCAAACGGAGAATCCAAGATCAAAGGAGCAACCGTGCCTGGCCGAAGCAAAATGCTCTCCTCGTTCATTCGAGATGATGCGAATTGAATAAGTGAAGAGATAAACATAAGACTCAACAATTGGTTCTCGCCACTGCTTTTCGGGCAAGACACCCCGTTTTCTTTCACTAGTTCAATAGAAAAGTTCTCTCCGAACCGACATGTTCGGTGGTTATGCGTAACTGTAGTGAGAATACTATTGGTCTTCTTCTCGATATCTCGCCGGGCATTTTGTTCGTAATCACTAAGAGCCAATTTCAACATGGCCGCAGATTGTTCGACCATCTGCTTTCTAATCAGCAACTTCTTTGATCCTTCATTCTTTAATGCCTTTTTCTCGATCATTTTATCTGTCGAGTCTCGCTCGGCTTTTAACCCCGTAATCTTATTTCTTATGGCGCCTAACTCTACATGCTTCTGGTTTATTATTTTTTCCAGCTTGTCTCGGCTACGCTCTTTAGCATCAACCTCATCAAGGGAAATCCCCTGCAAAGTATCCCCAATTTCTTTTATCTCCTGCTCTAATTTATCTCTTACACCATGTTTTTCAGCGATCCTTCGCTGGGCTTCTAATAGTTTATCCGGAGCGGTTTTCCTGTTATCTTGCAGCATCTTAATGTGCGCCCGGGCTCGAACAACACGATCCAGTATTTCTTTGTTTGTGGCCGTTTTTAGAAGGCTGGCAACAGACTCCCATTCCGGAGAGCCTGGCTTAAGCTCGCGGGCACAAACACACTTCTGTTCAGATAATAATTTAGAAACAAAATCTTCATCATAGGGGCTCGGAATTCTCCCCTTCAAACTCGCATCATCAATAAAATCTAGTGATTGAGTAGCTAACTTTTCACTAATCAGAGCAACCGCGTCATTGCCAATCCAATGAAGGATTTCTTTATTACCAGCCACAATATCATTGCTCACTGATACGTGCTGCTGCTTCTTAGCTTCCCTTAAGCGCTGTAGATCTTTGGATCCTTCCGTTTGACGAAGTTCCTCTTGGAGCCCTTTCAATTGATCGCGGTAGGTTGCTATCTCATCTTTGGTAGAGTCTTTTAGTGTTTCGTACTCCTCAATGGATTCATTGGTTTTCTGAAGCTCTAGTTCAAGCTTAGCCAACTCATCATCCGTACTGGATTTTCCCAGTTCTGAGTTAATCTCTTTCGTTAAACCTTTCAGGTCATCTATGGCTCGCTCGGCCAAAAAACAACCAAGCATATTTCGAATCGCTACGGCCACATCCTTATAATTCTTGGCTGATGAATAGGCTTCTGCGGCCTCTCCATCAAAAAAGAAATATTTTGCCATTTCCTTGGGAATTACTGAGCCGACAAATGTTTCAGCCGCTTGCAGTGCCTCATAATTTCCCTTAACGATCTTGTGCGCGGACAGCGTGGTTTTTTTTGTGCCCTGCTCCCGGTCATCAAACGTACGCTTAATACAGTAGGTATGTTTTTTAAATTCAAAGATTACGCTTACACTTGCCGAATGAACCCCTTCTTCTTGTGCATCAAAGTTTACGATTTTCTTGGGCTGCTCAAACTTTGAAGTGACCTGCTCAAAAAAAGCCCAGAGAATTGCGTTAAGAATTGTTGTCTTCCCGAAGGTGTTCTCCGCATGGATCAGGGTGACATTTTTTTTTGGGTCTGTAGAAAACTCGAGTTTCTCAGTGCCGTAAAACTGCCTAAAGTTATTCAGTTCGATATTTTTGATTAACATCAGCCCGCTCCTCCAGAAGCATGCTTATCCAAGCATTCTCGAATCTTGCTCTGCCGTTTTGATTTCGCATTCTTTTGCTCATGGGCATGTTCATGCTGAATTTCCATAACCTGCATGAGAAATGCTTCTACTTGTTGTTGAGTCACCTCGGGCATACTTCATCCTTTCGACACTTCATCGATCGCGATTTTCCAATGATTGGAACGTTTCTACACCTTTTTTCCGACCCT
>Ga0307990_1002060_pt1 | contig 16367 bp, 15 predicted proteins | sample EllFjometagen129_FD_203168 | JGI IMG/M metagenome (GOLD analysis project Ga0307990, IMG submission 203168) | Marine microbial communities from Ellis Fjord, Antarctic Ocean - #129 | ecosystem: Environmental > Aquatic > Marine > Unclassified | place: Southern Ocean | collected 2014-10-08
TTTAATTCATATTTATAATTATTTTGAAAATTATTTAAATCTTTTTGTAATCCTTTATATCCAATATAACATTTTTCATTATTAAAAACTTCAGTTTTTAAATCTTTCATTCTTTAATTATCCTTTTAATCAAAATTTAATTCATTATTTAATAACTGTCTTTTAGTTTCTGGTTTAGAAAACAAATCAATTAATTTTTTCATATGTTTCGTCATTTTAATTTGAGATATTTTTCTTGTTTGTTGATCAAGAATACAAGTTTTTAATTGATGTGGCATCATTTCTCCTAAACCTTTAAAACGTATAATATTCCTATTTTCATTTCTTGCGATTTCAACTTCTAAATCAGTCCACAATGGAATAAATATTTTCTTTTCATTGATTGCAAATAATGGTGTATGGACGATCCACAAACGTCCTGATTCAATTATAGCTGGAGTCACTGTCGCAATAGCCATTATCGTTAATGTTGCGATATGGCCACCATCAGGATCAGCATCAGCTACAGTAAATATGTCTTGATATCTTAATTGAGAAATATCACAATCTGTATTTATTCCAGTTCCTAAACTTGAAAATAAATCATTCATCGTTTTATTTTTTAAAATATCTTTTGCTTTAACAATATTTTTTATTTTTCCACTTAAAGGAAGAATTGCATGTCTTACTGGATTTCTTGATTCAATTAAACCAGTCCCCGCAGAATCTCCTTCGACAATAAATAATTCTCCAGTTCGTGATGAACAATCTCTTAATTTTGTTAATTTTGTAGATGATCTTTTTTTACCTGTTGATTTTAATTTACTTGAAAGAATTTTATTTCTATAATCTTGAAACTTAGATAATAATAAATTTAATGTTTCGGGATTCTTTTTGAAATAATTTTCTAATTGAATTTCAAGATCATTTTTAAATACTAATAATTCAGATTTCTTATTACCTAATTTATGTTTTGCTTGTCCAATAAAACTTGGATTTATTAATCTTAAAATATAATATGCTCTAAAACCAGTTAAACAATCCACATCGTTAAATTTAAAATTTAATTTTTTTGCTTTCGTTGAAAAATAATTCTTCAACACTTCTTGAAATAAATTAATATGAGTCCCACCATCTTGAACTGGTAAAAGATTAATAGATGACAAATTTCTTGTTATCACAGGACCTGACGACCAACAAAACATTATATTAAACTGTTCTTTTCCATGTTTAGAATTAAATTTAATAATATCAGAATGTTCTTCATTATTATCAAAACAATTCATTTTAAAATTTTCTTCAGTCGTTATTTTAAAGATTTCTTTTTTATCATCGACATTTAATATGAATGTATTTCCAGTTGATAATTCTGCGGATGCTGTTGATAATCGATTTCTAATTCTATCAATATCGATATTATCAGATTCAAAATATTTAGGATCTGGACAACATTCAATTTTTGTAGAGAATGGAATGTTATCAGTAAAATCAATAATATTTTTAACTTTCAATTCAGCATTATCAAAATCATAAATAGCATATTTTTTATTTTGATAAACTTCAATTTTATAATTATTGCTTAATGCATTGACTACAACGAGTCCGCATCCATGGAGCCCGGCAACACACCCATACACTGTCTTATCATCTTGAAATTTCGCCCCAGTAAATAATTTAGTTGAAATATTAATTGGAACATCATTATCAATTGGAATTCCTCGACCATTATCTAAAACAGCAATTTTCTTATTTTTTGTATTTATATTTACAGCAATAATATTTGCATTTCCAGACATCATTTCATCAAGAGAATTATCAATCATTTCTTCAAGAAGATGTGTTGGTGTTTCTGTCGATGAAATAAACATTCCTGGATTAATTTGAATAACTTTTATCGGACCAATTTCTCGAATATCATTTGAGGAATATCCAGTTTCTTTTATTTTTTTCATTTATTTTCCTTATAATTTAAAATCGATTGGGAATAATTTATGGTTGAGTTTAATTTAGAATTATTCCCAATCATTTTAATTACTTACGATATGCAACAGTAGAAGCATTCATATCTCCATATGCGGCCGCTACTCCTCTTGCATTTTTAGCAAAACTAAATGTGTCTCCCCGAGAAATTCCAATCCCTGAAGCTTCAGCAAATGCATCTTGATCTGCACCAAGGAAAATAAAATTCCATCCATGTCTAACTTTCTGATGTTCAATCATTTTCTTAATAGCATCTTTATTATATTTTCGACTTGAATTTTCTTCGCCATCTGTCATAACTACAAAAATTACATTATCAGGAATTTTTTCAATATTATCTAAAAATCTATCTTCAATATCAATAATAGTTTTTCCGATTGCATCCAATAATGCAGTCCCCCCACCTGGTTTATAATTCTCCTTTGTTAATTTAGGACATTCATTCAAATCAATATTATCAAGGATTTTTGTGTACCATACTCCTTCTTCTACAAAAAGTCTTCTCCCTCCGGCATTAAATTGAATAAATGTTATTTTTGCTTTTCCAGGTTCTGCTTTTTGATTTTCAATGAATCCGTTAAATCCACCAATAACATCATTAAGGATTTCATTCATCGATCCTGAACCATCCATTAAAACAATAATTTCTGAATTTTTTTCTGTCATTTTTACTTCTCCTCTTTTATTTCATCAAATGTTATACAGTCTATTTCTTCATATCCACTTTCCCAATCTCTTGAAGTGTGAACTGTAAATGTATATAATTTTCCATTTTCAATTTCACCAATATAATCTTCTAAAGGATTATCATTGCAATCCTCCCAAATATAATCCCAAATCCAATCGCATTGTTCACATCCTTTACACGATTTTCTTTTTAATAACACCAATTCTTTTTTTACAGTTATACTTTTCTTTCTATCATTATAAAAGGAATTAAACTTTCCTCTAAAGAAAATCCCTTTGCATTGAGGTTCTTCATTGACATTTTCAATCAATTCCAATCCTTTAACAAATAAATCACCTATCATCACCAATCCTTTTTATCCTTAATCGTCCTTACAATAAATCCGGTTTTATTAAATGCACTAATCGATCCTTCCTCTGGAACCGCCCAAATAATTTTCTTTGGTAAACTTACTCTACTAATATCATTAATATCATCAATATAACCATCGGTAAAAACTAAACATACATCACATTTTAATTCTGCGGCTCGTAATATTCCAGGTTTTAAAATTGTTCCACCCCGACCTTTTATACTAAAATCAATATCAGATATTCTTTTCACTTCATATTCTTTATGAATTTTTGTATCATTTTCAATCACAGTTACTTTACAATGTCTATCATTTTCAATGAGATTTTTAATTCCAGATAATCCTTCCATTAATTCTTTTATAGACATCGATCCAGACGTATCAATTAAAATAACAATATCAAAAGTAAAATCTCTTTTCTTACCTGGAAAAGGAGAAATGGATGGTAATTGAAATTCTCCATCTTCATCAAAAAATACATAACTTCTTTTTCTGTTTATTTTTGTTGAAGAATTTTTAAACTTTGAAATTCTTGATCCTTGAACTAATTGTTTAATTACTTGATAATATGGAACGGTTGGAGGTTTTAAAATATCATTAATCATATCAATCATATGACCAGGTAAATTTCCAATTCCTTTTTTAGATTCAAACATCTTTGTTGATTCACTGATAATATTTCTTGTATAATCTTCAATCTTTTTTGGTAATAATTCTTTATTTGGAGAATTATTATTTGCTCCCCATCCTTTATGAGAATCTATATTATTATCAGGTAAATTTGGAGGATCGTCTAATTGTACTTCTTTACTCAATTCTGATTGATCCGATTCTGTCAGATTTCCGTCATTTGTTTCTTGTCCTAACCTTTCAGTTTTTTCTTTTTTACTATTATCAGATCCGTCAATTGTTTCATCGCTTTGAAATTCTTCCAAATCCTTTTTATCTCCTCCAGGATTACTATTCTCCCCACTTGATCCATCATCTTGTAAAGATCCTCGTTTTTTATCTCTGGATCTGTCTTCATCATTTCTTACATCGTTTTTATCTGATTCACTACTACTGGATTTAGTTTCATTATTTTTTTCCTTTTCTAATTCTCTTCTTAATAATTCATTATAATAAAATTCTGTTAATTTCTTTGGAGGAAGATTATAATTCTCTGGAAAACATAAATCATATGCTTCACCATTAACAGTTAATGATTCTGGCAACTTACCTTGTTCATTAACAACACAATCAGATGCAACCCCAAACAATCCCATTTTCATTTGCTTCTTTTGTTTATTTGCTTCAAGATTCAAAATTCTCATCATTCTTGAAATATGTTTATTTAATAAATGCATCCCTTCATGTTCAATCACATATAATAAATCTTTATTCGACATACTTATAACCATTTTAGGATTATAATGTAAATCAATACTCCCATCATTATTTATAACCAATCCCATAATAACTGATAAAGTATTATTCGAAACTCTTTTAATTCTTGAAAATATATATCCCCAATAATTTGATTTAAATTTTTCTTTTTGAGATTTATTAAATCCTAATTCATCTGATTTATCTCCAATTCCTTGAATTGCCATAAGAGTTATAAATTCACTTATTTTATCTCTCGCTTTTTCAACAATATCATCCTCTTCCATTTTAACCACCAATCATGTTTGCTAATTTCTCACAATATAATTCTCGATATGGTTGAGAAACTGAACATAATTCCATGTTTAATAAAAGTAAATATTTTTTCTCTTCAGTTGAATTCTTAAAATTATCAATATACATTGCAAATAAAACTGAAGTGTCAATTGGAATTTCTGTAAGAAAGTTTGTAATATTCATAGCATTTACTTTAAAATACTTTGGACGTTCTCCTGATAAATATACACATAAAGAATTAACCAATTCACTAATAAATGCATTGTCAGAAATATCAACATATTTTTTAATCTGAGCTTTTACTTTTGGATAATTGACAAAAATATCTCTTGGTGAAATATGAGAATTTCTATCTTTAACAAAACTCATAAATCTCCTTGCCATTGATATATTCAATAATCCTGATGCTAACCATTCAATTTCATCATAATCTTTGGATTCAATCTTTTCAGTTTCTTGTTCATATTTAATTAAATGATCACTCATCTTTTCCCATGATGCGGGATTTGCATAAACAGATCCACTTTTTTGAGAATCAAAATCATATAAATATTCACCATAAGTTTGACAGAAATCAATTACATGTTTATGAAATCCCATTTTATTTGCATATGAAATAAAATCAGAAATTGAAACATCAACATAAATATGCAATTGCCTTCTTAAACCAGCAGCATCTTCAAACATATCCATTGAATATTCTTTTTCATCTGGATTATCTAATGAAACTACAAACCATCCCTTTGGAAATTTTTTCATATGAATTGCATATTCATTTTGAACTTGCCACATTAATTGTTGAAATGCATGATCTCCTCTTGAACATTCATCAATGACAAATAATCCAAATGAATCTTCTCCTTTTGGAAAGAAATCACTATATAACATTTCAAAAGATTTTGAACCATTTTCAATTGTTGGAAATGGTAACATCATATCATCCCTTGAAAGAACTGGAGCTTTAACAATAATTGTATCAAATTTAATTTTTAAATCTTCTGATAATTCTGAACTAATTTGTTTCATAATGTCAGTTTTTCCAACTCCTGCAGGACCAATAATATGAAAACATTGTTTATCTACATTCTTTCCCTTATCCCATGCTAATTTAGTATTTTTAATATTCCTTTTAATTAATGTTTTAATACTTTCAATACTCAATGATGTAATATTTAACTTTTCAAAATATGACAATTCTTTATCTTTTGCCATTAATATAACCTTTCGCTAAATAATTGAAGGAATTTATTAATTTAAATTCCTTCAATTATTTTATTTATATAAATACTTAAAATTATTCTTCAAATGAAACATCACCAAAATCAAAATTAGAAAAATCAGCCTTTGGAGTTTTTGTTTCAGTTTCAACTGGTTTAGGATCTGGAATTTTTTCTATATCAGAAGGAGCCATATTCTGAGAAGGTGTTGTATTTTGAGATCGATTACCTTTTAATTTCTTTGCCCAATTAAATTTTTCTTCAAACTCTTTCATCATCTTTTTAGAAATATTTAAAACTTTTAATACTTGTTCATCGGGAATCTGAACCAATTTTGTAAATTCAAAAGTATTAACATCACCATAATCACTTTTTACTGAATCTGGGGAAATTCCAGTTACAAAACGTTTATGATTAATGTTTTTCTTTTCAAATTCAACATTTGTAAAAATTGAATTATCAGTCAATGCTCCAATTGAAGCTGGATCGATTTTAGAAAGCATATTAATATAATCACCAACACAACTATATTTAAATCCTTTTCCACGAATAAATCCAAACACTGGCTGATTGTCTTTCAATTGGGGAGCGCCATTTTCATCACACATAATTCCAGCGACAATCAAATGTTGACGACACGCTACACAATATGGAACATTATCTCTTTCAGCACGATTTGCTCCACATTTTTGACCAGATGAACCAACCCAAGGATCAGTATTTAAAAAAGAACTACAAACAGTTTTTGTCTGTTCATTTCTGGTTTCTTCTTTTGCCAAAATCGCTTTAACATGAGTAATGATCATATAAACAACTTCTTTATTATATTCATGACCTCGAACTTGAAGTAATCCTGGCATTTCTTTAGTGCCATCGTCATGCTTTCTCATTTTTCCAGCAACATAAATACTATGAAAAACTTCATCTTCTGGTGCAATCTGCTCCTTTTGAAGACTTGTTCCAGTATTATCGATTGTTCCATAATCATTAATATCAATTGTTACGCCTGCCATAATTTTCATTCTCCTATTATTTATTTAAAGTTAAAATAATATCCATTTGTCTTGAATATTGTTTTGGAATTAATTTAATTGTAAATTCATCATTGAGCCAACATTCAACCGATTGATTGAATAAATTATTTAAATCAACATCTATAATTTTCATATCTTTTAAAATATTTTCTTTATTTTGTATCGTAATTGGATAAATCTTCTTAATTTTTTCTTTTGATAATTTTCCATCAATTAATTTTGTATGGGGACAATAAATAATTACTAAATAATCTTCAATCCATTTAAATATTTCATTTTTATAAAAGAATATCCCCGTAGACGCATCTTTCAATACTACATTTTTTCCAATGTTTAAAATTCTATCAATTGAAGTGTGTTGTCTACATGTTCCCGTCTTATTATTTTTACAAAAAGAACAATTTTCTTTCTCTAAAGGATATAATTGTCCTTTAAATATTTTATCTTCTATTAAATTTAAACAAAACTTTATTTTTTGTTCATTTAATAAATATTTCAAAATTGTAATTGGATAAATATCTACTTTTTTACTACTTAAAAACAACTTTAAATTTATTACATCATTTTGTTTGCCAGTTTCCATTTCTCGAATTCCTATTTTAATAATATGATTTATTGTCTAACTCTATTCACCTTTATTCATCAATTAAATTAAAAAATCTCCTTTATTTTAAAAAATTTAGGGATAAAAAACAGTATTTTTAAAGATAAAAAATACAAGAAACATTTATTCGTATATTAATATATATAGCGTTTTTTATTTTCATGCATGAAAAAGTTAATTTTCTTTATAGATGCAATGAAAAAATAAATTTTTCTTTATATTGACCTGGTCAATATTGGATTATGCACAAACCCTCTATCGAGTAGATTTAAAAAATCCTCCTCGATTACTTTTACATAGTAAATTCAAAAACTTAAATTTTTCCTAAACTAAGAGTGATTGGTTGAGTGTAATTTGTTAGGTCATAAATCAAATCCGCATCGTTATCATAGAATCGATTTAATGAAGATTCTATTGATGATTTTGTTCCATTTGGCATATTATTTGTATCATAAATTTCCATTCCACTATTCAATGTAAAAATGACTCCATCAGATGTCTGACGGATATTTTTAATTTCACTTTTATTGAATACCATTTTAATCCCTGGACCTTTTTTAATCGTTACTGTGTTCATTTACTGTCACCTCTCTCCCGTTAAAATACATCATTAAATTTAATAACACTTTCGAATAATCATTTGTTATATGAAGTTTAATTAATACCTCTAAAATTTTCTTATCACAATATTTTAAAAACTTAATTTTCAAACTATCATTTTCACCATCTAATAAATCAATAATTAAATTAACTCCATTTTCAATATTAGTGGATGATAAATCTTTTTTATCAATATAAACAAGATTGCCCTTTTCTGGATCATGAACTTTTGTTAAATATTGATCAATATAAAACAAATGAATATATTCTACAAATTCAGAATTTAAAAATAATGCAAATTCATAAACCGAATCAAAATCTTTCTGAGTTTCTAATTTAGGATTCTTATCAAATTCAAATTCAATTGTTTCAGAAATTAATTTTAAAAACATTCTACATGTTTTATATTGAAATTCATCATTCTGTTTTCTTAGATCATTAATAAATATTTGATATGTTATTTTAAATTCTCCTTTCTCAAATTTAATAAATGTTTTCATTAATTCACCAATATTATATGATGCTGAAATTTCATCAATAAATAAATTAGTATTATCTTCATCATCTCTATCGGGATCTTCTATTCTTGTTAAATATTTATTTTCTTTCATTATTAATTCCTTTGTAATCCCATTCCTTTAAAATATGCATTTAATAAATCTTTCGTTGGAGACATCTTAGCTTCTTTATAAGAAGTCCTTCCTTTCTGTAAAATCTCTGACATCATTTCATCTTTACTTGCAGAATCATCACTTAACGCTCCAAAAAATTCAGATAAAACTGTTGGGCAATTATATGATAATAATGCATATGTTTCACCTTCTCCTAATCTCTGTCCTCCTTCTCTACTTTTACCTCCTGTTGGTTGTCCTGTTTTTGCAACTTTAGGACCAGTGCTTCTCGAATGAATTTTTTCATCACCAATATGTTCTAATTTAGAAATATATACATATCCAAGAGGGACTGAATTTACAGTTTTAATATTTCCATATTCTGGCAATGATAATGTATATTTTGATTTTAATCCAATTGCTTTCATTGCTTCGTAAATCCGTTTATATCCTGGAGATTGAAATGGTGGAATAACAATTGGAAAAAATCCTGATTTTTTAATTGAATTTAAAAATTTGTTAAATTCACCAGATTTCATTTTAGTTAATTTTGCAAATAATGAAGATGCTAAATCTCCAGACTTATCTAATAATGGAATAACTTTCTTTAATAATTTGATAACATCTTCTTTTTTAGACATTTTAGAAATTTGATTTCCTAATTCCTTTGAAATTAATCCAGTATAAACTTCTAAGATTTGTCCAACATTTTGTCTACTGGTTATTCCTAATGGTCTTATAATTATATCAAGCGGTTCTCCCCAAGGAGTTTTTGGCATTTTATTTGCTGGAAGAACTTTAGAAATAATTCCTTTATTTCCAGATCTATTACTTAATTTATCACCCTCCCCAGTTACCAATTCTTGTTCAATAATAAATTTAATTAACGTTCCTTTAATGGTCGTTCCTCGATGTGAATATTTATCACTTGTTTTCATTCCATATTTTTTATCAGTTTTATTTATCAGATGTTCGATACCAGCATTTTTAACATCTTTCATAGATTTTGAAATATCATCTCTTAATTTTTGAATGTCTGGATGTGTTATTTTTCCAATTCTAAATGCTGTCCCTGTTAAATAATTCATAACAATTCTTAATTTATCTAAATCATTATTTTTGAAATCTCCAATCCATTTTCTCAATATTTTAATATTTTCTTTAGGATTTTTATTCCAAGTCCCAACTAAGTCTTTTCTTATGTTTTGCCAATCATTTCTTTTAACTAATTCTGGAATTGGTGTTAAAGAAGAATCTGTTTTTATATTTGAAAAAACTTCAATATCAACAATTGTTCCACCAGGACTCTTTTTAATTAATATCTGACCTTGTTGTAATAATGATTCATCTTCATCTTCATCAAATCCTAAAAGTTGTTCAAGTTCACCAATTGTTTTAATTAATAAAACATCTCCTTTTTTAGTTTTTGTTCCGATTGGAATAATATTAATAATTCGATCCGATTCTTCAATTAACATTTCTTCAACAATTCCATGAAGAGAAGTTAATTTTTTACCAACATCTTCATTTATGACAATTCCATCTTCAAATGTAAATCCTCGATAATCCATGATGCCAACAAGTAAAGTTCTTCCTAAAGCAATGCTTCCATCTGCAATACACGCACCTTCAGCAATGATCATATCTTTCTTTACAAAATCACCTTTTTCAACTTTTAATTTAAAAATACTTAAAGTGTCTTTTCCAGAACCTGATCTTAAATGTCTTGGAGTGATATCAATTTTTTCTTTACTTCCATTTATACAAGTAATTTCAATATATATTTCTGTGATATTTGTAACTTTACCAACACAAGAAGATTTCTTTATAAAATTATCAGATAAAACTCCAGATAATAATGATTCATATCCACTTGCAACAATTGGAGATTCAGGATCTTTTAATGGCAACATTTGTTTTGCTTGATTTGCAAACATGATCATTCGAGGACCATCATTATGTTCAATGAAAGGACATTGAGAAGAAGTTGAAGATAAAATTCCTGATTTTTCATTATTATTCATTTCTTTTATATTAAACAATCCTCTTGCAGATGTCACGCTCGCTCCAATAGCTAATTGTTGCACAACACCAATATTCCCGCCTTCAGGAGTATCTAACGGATCTATGTTACCAAAGTATGATGGATGAACATTGAGTGCCTTACCTTGAACTGCACGACGATCAGGTATACCTCCAATATTTTTACCAACAGGAGAAACTCTTGTCATCGTTGACATTTCTTCAACAGGATTTGCGTATTCCATTCCAACAACAATTTGAGAATTAATAAAATCACTTAATAATTTAGATCCAACAATTTTAAATTCTGCATTTTTATTTCCAGATAAAACTTGTTCCTTATATTCTGTATATGCCCCTAAAATCATAGATTGTGCCAATGAAACAATTACCTCAGATCCTCTAATTCTTTGATTTCCTAAATCATTTCTATCTTGTAAAAATCCTTCAACGACTTTACTTGCCATATAATACATAATATCTTCAAGTTCATATGGAAGATTCATATTAATTAAAATTTGTTTTACAACAGGATCAACAATATTTTCTAAATTCGATCTAATTAAATATGTTGAATTAATTCTTCCTGTCATTGCAATAATTAAATCAGTGAAAAACATTTCATCATTTATATTCTTATTAATATTATATTCATCGATCTTTGCAATTCTTAAAGATTCAACCAATTCAAAAATCATTTCAGTTTCATCATGATTTTTAATTACTAAATATGTAGAATCATTAATCTTAATTGAATAATAATCTTTTGATTTTTCTGTTGTTAATTCATAATCAACTTTATATTTTTTCATTGTTTGTTCAAATCCAAAACTAAAACACAACAATACAAAAAATGGTAATTTATAAGATCCCATATATACTTCTAAATATTGAAGACGTTTTGTTCTTTTACTCCAAATATGAAAACTTGAATATGAACTTTCAAATTTAGAATCAAACTTCTTTGGAAATGTAAGAGGAGATAAAATAATTTGATTTACTAAACATTTTCTCTGTCCATTAATTTTAAATGCTCCACTCTTAGGATCTATCGTTGGAATCTCTAATGATATATTATGGGTGTTTCCAAAATCATCTGTTAATTTTGCTTGAATTAATGAGATATCAGATTTCATTAATTCACCTTTTCTTTGAGGTTTAGATTCAATATTAATAGATGAAAGTTTTAATGGAATTTCTTTTTTCTGAAGAGTTTTAAAAGCATTCTTCATATCCAATTTTAAATTCTTTTCAAAATCAACTTTACGTTTTTCAAACAAATGTCCTGGATATTTATAATCAACAGCTTTAGGAATATCTAATAATTTTAAAACTTCATCATTAGATTTATTCAATGGTTTTTCAGAAACTAATAATTCATCTAAAAATGTTTTTTCAAGTGCTTTTAATGCTCTTGGTAAATCTTTATTTGGGATTGCATTTATTATATTTTTTGCTTTTTTAGAATCTCCATTTACACGATATAAAATTGAAGTTGCAATAATTCTCATTTTTTCTTCAGGACTATATTTTTTACTATTTTCAATTTCTTCTATTTTATCTTTATCTATCTTTAAATATTCTTTTGTAAATTGAGATATCTTTTCTTTATTTTCAGTTGAGGTTTTAAGTTCATCAACTTCTGGAGTTTTAGTAATTTCATCAGTAGCCTTATCAACTTCGTTATCAATTTCTTCTTCTGAATTCATTGCGTGAACTTGTTTTATATATGATAAAACTCTTGCAAATTGAAAATCTTTATTTTTTACAAGTAATCGATATCGAATCTTTCCATCTTTAATAACTCCTAATAGAAAATATTCATATTGAAATTCGCCTTCTTTTAATTGTTTTAACAATGGATATATTTTTCTATCTGTAAAGTCAGGAACTTCTTTATCTAAATTTACAGTATATAAAAGAACCCTGAGATAATTTTTAGGAAACATTCTAAACATATTAAATAATTCATTTTTAATATATGCTCCAGCTCGAACTCTATAATTTTGAGGATTAAATTTAGAATCAATTAAATTTGTATATTGTGTCATATCAACAAATATATTTTTGTTTTTTGGTATTGACATTCCAGTTGTAAAAGGTCTTAATCCTAAACTTTTATATTGTAATTTTGTTTTTCCATCTAACATAAATCTTGGAATAGTTGTTCTTGGAATAAATATATTTCTAACTTCATTTATTCTAATGTTCAATGATTCGTAATCTTCGATGAACATTGAATTTTCACTTAAATAAACAATTGCAAAAGAATCTCTCATGTTTTTTGTTTGAAATTTTACACGAGGAATTAAATTTGTATATTGAACCATATCGATTATTTTTTTCATGAGAGATCCTTTTTTATTTATTTTGTAGTGAGTTTATTTTAATATTTTAAACGTTAAATTAAAGTTCATAATAATTCCTTTATTATCTCCATTTTAAGTTAATTTTATAATTTTTTCTTCATTGAAATTTATGAGAACAAATCAATATACAAATATAAAAATATGAAAGGATCATAAAATATGTCATCAAAACAAATATTTCTTAAATTAACTGAAGAACAAGTTATAGAATTAGAAAAAATTTCTGCAATGAAAACAATTGAAGAAAATAAGAAATTTACAATTCAAGATCTAATTATTGAATCAATAGAAAAGGAATATTTTCCATGTACAAATCAGAATTAAAATATCATTTGGTATTCTGCACTAAGTATAAAAGAAAAATATTATATGATGATTTAAAAAGTTTTCTCGAAACTCAAATTTCAAATATTTGTTCTAAATATAATTATATTGTTCTTACTTTTGATGTTAATCCTGAACATATACATTTATGTTTAGAATTAAAACCTTCCTATTCAATATCATCTGTTGTTAGAAATTTAAAAGTTATAAGTTCATATAATATATTTAAAACTTTTCCAAAATTAAGAAGAAAATATTATTTGAATTCTGGATTTTGGTCTTTAGGATATTATGTTTCATCCATTGGAAATGTTTCTAAAGATAAAATTTTAGAATATATAAAAAATCAGGAAGATAAATAAAATGATAAAAACTTATTCTCTAAATTTAGTTGGAAATAAATCAAAAATAGAATTTTTAAATTCTATTTATAATGATTGTCAAAAAGTTTCTGATTATATTTTTAATTATATAAAAGAGAATAAAGAATATAGAAAAATTGAAATTCATAAAAATACTTATTTTATTTTAAGAGAAATGTTTCCAAATTTAAATTCAAAATTAATCCAACAAATTAGAGATAAAGTATTATCTTCAGTTAAAGATAAAAAATTATTTAAATGTACAAGAATTAATGTTCCAATAATCATTGATTATCAATCATTTAATTTGAAATTTGATGATAAATATTTTAATTGTTTTCTAAGATTTTTTAAAATCAATTTTCCTCTTGAAGGAAAAAGAATAATTAAAAAATTACAAAATGTAAAAAAGATTAAACGAATAGAATTAATTCCTAAAGGAAAATATTTTAAAGTTTATTTTAATTGTGAAATTGAAGAAAAATTACCAATATTTCAAAAAACAATTGGTTTAGATATAAATTTAAAAAATATATATTTATCAGATGGTAAAAAATTTAGTTTAAAATCATATGTTCATAAAAAATTAAATCATCGAAAGCACAAGAAACAAATTTACATTCAAAAATGGTCTCAAGGCTATATAAAAAGTTTAACTTCCGATATCTCAGATTATCTATTTGATAATCAAGTAGGTTGCTTGATAGTAGAAGATTTGAAAAATATCAGAAGATCCTTTTCTAAAAAATTAGGAACATCGAAAGGAAAGAATTTAAATTATTTGATTAATAATGCATTTCCATATTCAATGTTCCTTAATTCTTTAGAAAATTCATGTTCAAATAAAAGCATCTTAATTAGAAAAATTAATCCTGCATATACAAGTAAAACTTGTTCTAATTGTGGAAGTAGAAATACAAAAAGACCAAGACAAAATTTGTTCATATGCAATGATTGTACTTCTAAACAAAATGCTGATTTGAACGGAGCTAAAAACATTCTTTTGTTTTCACAAAAGAATTCGGTTATGAGTGAAGATCGAAAGACAAACTCCTTAAATAAAACTCTTAAAGCTGTGTCTCTTTAGAGACTCAGTAATTCACTTTGTAGTCACCAATTCCCCTGTCATAATTTTCTCTAAAATAGAAGGTGGTGCATCATCCTGAATCAATCCAGTATTGATTGCCTTTCCAACATTTTCAAATTCCAATCCTTGAATAAAACTCGTACTAAATACAATCTCTTTAATATTAATTAATTTAGGATTCCAAACTTTTGCTAATCTTGCTGGAATACTTGTATCGTTTGAATCTCTCAAACAATTTGAAATTAAAACTTCAAGATGAACTGTATCTAATCCACTAAAAGGTCCCATAGCTGTTAATTTTCTAAGGATATGTGCAGAATTTTTATATAATTCTTTACCACCTAACAATCTTTCAATATATGGAATTTGTTCTTTTACCGATGCTGTTTCAGATGTCAAACTACAAATCTTTTGTCCCTTCATATAAATTAATTTAATATAATTTTTTTTAACATATTCAAAATCACCTTCAATATTTATATTAACAGGATAATCTAAAATAATATCAAATTCAAATTCTTTATAAATTAAAAGAGCCATTAAATTTTTAACCCATATAATTGATTCTTCTTCATCGATTGTTATATTATCATCGATTGAATATTTTGTTAAATCGATTTTTAATTCACAATCATCTTTACAAAATAAATCATTATCTTTTTGAATTATATAGTCTGATAATTTAGTAGCCATTTTATTTCCTCATTTATTTTTTAATAATTTGTTCTTTGATTTTAATATTATGTCTATTCATCTTCATCTGCTCTTTTCTTCCAATAAATTTCTTTTTTTAATTCATTAATTCTTCTATTCAAAAAGTCAATATCAAACCAAGGTTTTATTTCTTCTACTTTAATTTTTGCTTGTTCATAATCTTTTAATAATGCACCAATTGTATTTTCAGGTTTTTCTTTACAAAAACAATCAGCATGAATAAGACTATTATGAAATAATTGAAGGTCATTTAAAATTAAAATCATATTATCACCCATATTAAATTCTTTTCTACAAATAGGACAAAAATGATCTTTCGTTATAAATTCACTTTTCATTTTTAATTCTCGACAATGATTTATTACATTATTATAAATAATATCTGGTATCATTATTCATTCCTTCTATATTTATTAATAATTTCTTCCATTTCAGATAATAAATTTTTAATATTGTGTTCAACTGGAAAAATTCTTTCTAAACTTCCAAAATGCATTTCTAAACATTCTAATAATAAATTTTTTATAAATGGTTCATCAGGACCCCAAGGTAATGTTGAATTTGAATAAACTGTTTCTAAATCTCTTTCTTTATTATTAGCATAATCAATTATTTCATCGACAGTCCATTCACCTCTTCTGATCGCTTTTAATTGTTCAGAATTTCTTTCTAAATCTAAATCACCTTCTGTTAAAATTTGCTCGGCTTGATTTATCAACCGGATTGCGTGTAATCCAAATTTACAATCAAATCCATACTTTA
>Ga0307990_1002061_pt1 | contig 16366 bp, 16 predicted proteins | sample EllFjometagen129_FD_203168 | JGI IMG/M metagenome (GOLD analysis project Ga0307990, IMG submission 203168) | Marine microbial communities from Ellis Fjord, Antarctic Ocean - #129 | ecosystem: Environmental > Aquatic > Marine > Unclassified | place: Southern Ocean | collected 2014-10-08
CAAACTGAAGAGAAAAAAGTGGAGCAGGCTATTGAATATTTTATTCAAGATAAATTAAAAGAATTAAAGAGTCCTACCCGTAAAAAAAGATGACTAAGTTAAAAAAAATTGCTATTTCTGGGGGCAAAGGAGGCACGGGCAAATCAACAATCGCAGCGTTAATGGCTAATAGATTAGTACAAGAAGGAAAAAGAGTCGTTCTTTGTGATTGCGATGTTGAATGTCCCAATGATTATTTACTTTTAAATCAAAAATTGTCAAAACCCAAGGAATGGATTTATGCCGATTATCCAACATTAGATAAAAGAAAGTGTAATAAATGTGGTTTGTGTGTTAAAACCTGTCAAAATAATGCTATTTTCCAAGCAAAGGGAGAATATCCAGTATTTATAGGGGATTTGTGTTCTGGTTGCGGAGCTTGTCAACTTGTTTGTCCCAGAGGAGCCATTAATATGAAGAAAAAGAAAACAGGGGAGATATATCAGAATAAAATTAAAAATCAATTTTGGTTAATTACAGGATTAGCCAATGCGGGGATAGAGGAAACGGGACCTACAGTTGATAAATCTAAGCAATTTGCTATTAATTTTGCAGTCAAGATGAATGCTGACTATATTCTGTTTGATACTGCCGCTGGCACTCATTGTCCGGTAATTTCCGCTCTTTTAGATTGTGATTTTGCCTATATTGTCACAGAACCCACACCAATGGGAGCAATGGATTTAGGCTTAATTTTAAGTTTATGTCAGAAACTAAAAATACCAGTAAAAATTATTTTAAATCAGGCAGATTTGGGAGATAAAAAGAAAGTAGAAGAAATTATCAAGAGATATAAGACAAAAATCTATAAAGAAATTCCTTATTCCAAAGAATTAGTTGAGGCATATTCAAGGGGTCGATTATTAGAAACAAATCTTATTGTATAACTATTATAGAGATATTTGTAGTTCGGGATTTTTCTTAATATTTTTTAAGCATTAGAAGAAAATGAAAATTGTTATTGTTTCTGGAAAGGGTGGAGTAGGGAAGTCAATGTTGACTTCGTCTTTGGCTCTTTTATTTTCTAAAAATAGAAAAAACATCGTAGCAGTGGATTGTGATGTTGATGCTCCAAATTTGGGTTTATGGCTAGGGGTGACTGAATACAGTAGAGTTAAAAAAGTTTCTACATCAAAAAGAGCGAAGATTATTAATCAAAAGTTTTTAGACGATGGTGTTCTAAAGGTTTGTAAATTTGGAGCGATATCAAAAAAGGGGAAAGATTACAAGATAAATCCTTTTTTATGCGAAGGTTGTGGAGCTTGTGGTATTGTTTATCCGCAAGCCGTTATATTAAAATCAGTTAAAAATGGAGAGATTAAAATTGTAAAAACTAAATATGGTTTTCATCTAATTGTCGGCCAACTATACCCTGGAGAAACTGGTTCAGGCAAGATAGTCAGCGAAATTAAACAAGAAGCTGAAACATTTAAACACGATTTAATGCTTATTGATTCTGCCCCTGGAACAGGCTGTCCAGTAATAGCAGCATTAAGGGATTCTGATTTTGTTGTTTTACTTACTGAGCCAACTTCTGCAGCTTTTTCCGATGTAAAAAGAGTTTTAAAGGTGGTAGATTATTTTAATATTCCTCATAGAGTGGTTATTAACAAGTGGGATATTAATAAGAATATAAGCAACAAGATTGAGAAATGGGCTGGTGATAAATTTTTAGGAAAAATATCTTACGATCAGGAAATTTTTCACGCTATTAGCAATTTAACTCCAATTATGGAGACAAATTTGAAAGCAAAAGAAGAAATTATTCAAATTTACAACAAGTTAATTTTGAATATTAAATAATAGAAAATTTACTTAATAGAAAGTTTTTTGTCTTGTGGTATTTTTTTCTTTGGCGAGTATAATAGAAATATATAATTAATATAAAGTTATGCCATTCTTTGGAAGATTATTTGGAAGAGGGCAAGGTGGGGGCGCTGGTCAAGGCAGAGGAGCGGGGCAAGGTCAAGGACGAGGATTAAACCGCCAATTAGAAGGTTCCGGTCTTGGTCCAGAAGGAGAGTGTGTTTGTCCAAGTTGTGGTGTTAAGGCACCGCATCAGACAGGTGTACCCTGTTATGAGCAGAAATGCCCTAAATGTGGGGCAACTATGGCTCGTGCATAATCCTTACTCAATTATAATATGAGAATTATTTCTTGGAATGTAAACGGCTTGAGAGCTAATTGCAAGAAAGGCTTTTTAAATTGGTTCAAGGAAAGCAAGGCAGACATTATTTGTTTGCAAGAAGTAAGAGCTTTTGAGAGTCAATTACCAACAGAAATAATTAGACCAAGAGGTTATTTTGTTTCTTTTAATCCTGCCTTAAAGCCGGGTTATAGCGGTACAGCCATTTTTAGTAAAAATAAGCCATTACAAGTCATAGATAAAATTGGTTTTAAAAAGTTTGACCAAGAAGGAAGATTCCTCCGATTTGATTTTCCAAACTTTATTTTAATTAATCTTTATATCCCGCACGGGGGAAGACAAAAAGAAAATTTAAAGTATAAATTAGAAGCTTATAAGCACTTGCTTTCTTATATAAGGAAGCTCAAAGATAAAAAAATTATTATATTAGGAGATTTTAATATTGCCCACGAGGAGATAGATTTAGCTCGACCAAAAAACAATATAAATAATATAATGTTTACAAAAGAAGAGAGGCAAAGAATTGATGAAGTGCTTAAAATAGGTTTTGTCGATAGTTTTAGAAAATTTAATAAAGAAACGGGCAATTATACTTGGTGGTCTCATATGGCCAAGAGTCGTGATCGAAATATTGGCTGGCGAATTGATTATGCTTTTGTTTCTAAAAAGTTCTTCATAGGCCTAAAAAATGCCTTTATTTTAGATAAAGTACTTGGCTCCGACCATTGTCCTATTGGTTTAGAGTTAAAAGTATAGATATTTTAGCACGCTTTTTTATTCTTATTTACTTTTAAACTATGATTCCTACAGAAACAGATAAAAAACTTAAAAAAATAAAAGAAGAGGTTATAAATTGTAAAAAATGCTCTCTCTATAGGGATAGAATAGATAATAAGTATTACCCAGTAATCGGCGAAGGCAATCATCAAGCCAAAGTAATTTTTATAGGAGAGGCCCCTGGCGCTAACGAAGCAAAAACTGGCCGTCCTTTCTGCGGAGCTTCAGGTAAAATTTTAGACAAGCTTTTGGAATCAGTTGGAATAGAAAGAAAAGATATCTATATTGCTAATATCTTAAAATGTCGGCCTCCCAATAATCGTAATCCCAAAACAGAGGAAATTTTCGCTTGTGTGCCTTACCTTGAAAAACAAATTGAAGTTATTAAGCCAAGATTAATCTGTCCATTAGGAAATTATTCTACTGCTTTTATTTTAGAAAAATATGGGCTGAAAGACGAAATTCAAGGCATAGGTAAAATTCACGGCAAGCTTTTTAAAACAAAAGCTTCTTTTGGCAAAAAAGAGATTATTCCTTTTTATCATCCAGCCGTGGCTGTTTATAACGCTAATATGAAAGAAATTCTTGAAAAAGATTTTCAAATATTAAAAAGTTTTATTTAAGTTAAGAATTGTCTAACACAATAATTTGATTTTTAATCATTAACTAAAGAAAAAATATATGCCAGAGTTGCCGGAAGTCACAACAATGGTTAATGGTTTGAAAGATAATGTTTTGGGAAGAACTATTATTGACGTTTGGTCTGACGCAGAAAAAATTGTTAAAAAACCAAATAAATTTTCTGATTTTAAAAAACAAATTATTGGTCGAAAAATAGAAAAAATTGAAAGAAAAGGCAAGGTTATTTTGATAATTTTAGATAAAAATAGAACTTTATTAGTCCACCCTAAAATGTCTGGGCATTTTTTATTTGGCAAATGGAAGAAAGAAGGAGATAGCTGGAAACCAAAAAAGAAAAGTGCCTTAGAAGATCCAATGAATAGATTTATTCATTTGATATTTTTTATGGATAATAGCAATATGCTTGCCTTTTCTGATTTAAGAAAATTTGCCCGAATAGAGCTATGGGATACAAGCCAATTAAAAAACAGCGAAATGCTAAACAGAATAGGGAAAGACGCATTAGAGATAAGCCTTAAAGATTTTACTTCTGTTATTGGGAAATACAAAAAATGGAAAATTAAGCCATTATTAATGAATCAAAAAGAAATTGCCGGCATTGGCAACATCTATTCTGATGAAATCCTTTTTCGAGCAAAAATCAATCCTTTTCGAGAAGCAGGAAGCTTGAAAAAAGAAGAAATTAAGAAACTTCATCAAAGCATTAAAGTTATTCTTAAAAAAGCCATTAAAGTCTCTGGCTCAAGTATTTCTGACTTTAGACGCATAGATGGAGATAAGGGTAGTTTTCAAGAATTAATTAAAGTATATGGTCATCAAGGCAAAAAATGTTCTAAATGTGGAGGAATAATTGAAAGAAAAAAATTAGCTGGTCGTTCCGCTCATTTTTGTCCAAAATGCCAGAAATAGTTTGTTCCAGAAATGTTTGTTTTAAAAGTCGGGCTCTTAAAAGATTTGACACATATATAGACATTGAGATACAATTCTATTAGTTATAAAAAAGTATAATTTTTAGAAATGACTTATTTTGAATTAAAGAAAAAATTAATAGATTATCCAATCTTTAAGATAGAAGATGTTTTTAAATGGTTTCCTAAAGAAAATAAAAGAACTTTAATTTTTCAATTAAGTATTTGGACAAAAAAGGGGCACATAGAAAGACTAAGAAGAGGGGTTTATAAATTTAGCGATTATCAGATAAAAGACATTTCTGTTTTGTCTAGTTTTTTTCTTCCGTCTTACATTTCCTGCGAAACAGCCCTAAATTATTATGGAATTATTCCAGATATTCCCTTTGCTACCACTTCTGTCGTAACTACAAAAACTATTACCATCAAAACAAAAAATTATGGTTTATTTATCTATCATCATATCAAGCCAGAACTTTTTTTTGATTATCTAAAAATAGATTCAGATTTTTTGTATTCTTATAAAATAGCAACGCCAGAAAAGGCATTATTTGATTTTTTATACCTGCAAAGTTTTAAGAAAAATTTTGACCCGGAAAATTGTTTTAAGGAAATGCGACTTGATATTGGAAAGAGTTTTAAAATGAATAATTTGAAAAAATGGCAAAAATTGGTTTCTTTAAAGAATAAAAAATTTCATCTTTCTATAGATAATTTATTAAAAAAATATAAAAAATGATTAATAAATTTTTATGGCAGACAATTTTAGGAGAAGCTAAGGGTCTAAAGATTCCCGAAACAAAAAAAAGGGCATTGATTAGAGAATATCTGCAATGCAAGACGATTTCTTATTTTTATAATCAGCCAAAATCAGAAAAACTTTCTTTTATTGGCGGAACAAGTCTAAGAATTTTAAGAAATATAGATAGATTTTCTGAAGATTTAGATTTTGATAATTTGGGATTGTCTTACGAGGAAATAAAATTATTGTTTGAAAAGGTATTCTCTGATTTTAGAAAAGAGAATTTTGAAATAGAATTTAGCTTTAAGAAGACAAATAATTCTGGAATCGGTAGCCTTAAATTTCCTAAATTACTTTTTGATTTAGATATTACCAATAACAAAAACGAAAAATTAAATGTCAAAATTAATTATACTACCCCCAAAGTTGAGCCAGAGACAGAGGTTGTTATTCTAAAAAGATTTGGTTTTCTTCAGCCCATTGTCACTAATACAAAGAGCTATCTTCTGTCTCAAAAAATTCGAGCCGCTCTTACAAGGAAAGATCCTCAACCAAGAGATTTTTACGATATTATTTGGCTTTTATCTTATAGAATTAGTCCACATCCAAAGCTTTTTCCCGAAATGAAAGTTAAAACGGAAAAAGAATTATTTGAGAAGTTAAATAATGTTTATGCAAATAAGATAAAACCAAATGTTAAAAATTTTAAGGAAAAATTAAGGCCATTTCTTTTGGACGAAAAAAAGACTAATTATTTAGATATTTTTGGGCAAACGATTAAACCTTTAATTATTAATTAAACAATGGAACCGGCTGGTCGTTCTGCTCGTTTTTTTCTCCAAATGCCAGAAATAGTTTGCCTTGAGTGTCAGACTCCGACAATTCATTTGACATTGGATAAAGAAATGGCAGATGATTAAAGCTTCGTTTTCCCCTTTTTACGCATCAGCGCGGAAAAAGGTTTTTTATTACATAAGGTTTATTAAAATAAATCTTTGGCAATTTTTATTTGTGGATAAATAATATTGACAAACACTTTTGTTTCGAATAGTATAGAAATGAAGCAATAAAATCGTTTTTTTATCGAAACGAGATACGATTATGAATAAAAAAGAAATTATTTGGCGAGAAATTTTATTTCAAGCCATTGAAAATAAAAAAATTGAATTTACTCAAAAACAGTTGGCTCAAAAGTATGGTTTTTCTTTGAGTACGGTTTTTAATGCCTTAAAAGTTCCTCGTGATTCTGGCTGTGTAAAAACATCGGGCAGGGGATTTAAAATCTTAGATATTGAAAAATGGCTATACCTTTGGGCCACTTTTAGAAATATTAAAAAGGATATCATTTATCAAACCCACACAGAGAAAAGCATTAAACAAATAGAAGGAGAGATGCCTCCCAATACAATTTTTAGCACTTTTTCTGCTTATCTTAAAAAATATAAAGACGCACCTGCTGATTATGACAAAGTTTATGTTTATTCAGAGAAAGAGAATTTTAAAAAAATAGAATCTCGTTTTCCGGCCACCAAAGGATATGTTAATCTTATAGTAATTTCATCTGATCCTTGGCTTAAGAAGTTTGGTAAAATAACCCCTGATTGCCAAACATTCGTAGATTTATGGAATTTACCCGAATGGTATGCTAAAGATTTTTTGAATGCGCTTAAAGAGAAACTTTTTTAATCTAAATTTATGGCAGAGTTTTATCACAACTTGATTACCGATGTAAGCTTTAAGCTTCTCCAAGACATAAAGAGGAAATTTGATTTTGTTCTCATCGGCGGTTGGGCAGTTTTTTTATATACAAAGGCCTTAAAATCAAAGGATATTGATATTATTGTTGATTACGATCAATTAGATAAAATTAGAAAGGAATTTGATGTTTTTAAGAACGAACGACTCAAAAAATATGAAGCCAAGACAGGAGAAACAGATATTGATATTTATTTGCCCCATTTTTCTAATATAGGAATTCCTGTTGAAGAAATAGTAAAATATACACAAACAATTGAGGGCTTTGTTTTGCCTATTCCAGAAATTCTTCTTATTTTAAAAATTTATTGTTTTTCTTCAAGAAAAGGTAGCGTTAAAGGAAACAAAGATTTAATTGATATTTTTTCTATATTATCTAAAGAGATAATTGACTGGAGAAAATACCAAGAAATTATCGCTAAATATAATTTTAAAGACATAAACAAAAATCTAAAGGATTTAGTTTCTTCTCAAGGTTCTATCCCAGAACTTAATCTTTTAAACCACAAAATCGCTAAACTCAAAAATACAGTTTTAAAAGAGCTGAACTCCCAAATGGAACACTAATCCATATATTTGTACAAATTTATGGAGTTGCAATCCATATATTAGAACGTCTATCGGAGTCAGCTCCGAAAAATACTTTAACAAATAATAAAAAAGTCTGATTTAAAGCAAAAAAATACGAAGATTGAGTTGACGTCTATTGTTCTTTATGCTAATTTAGCATAAAACTTAGTGGTTCGTTGGCAATTAAATAGCGATTGGATTTCAAAAATAAAAAGAACGAAAAGGAGGAAAAGAGATGAAAAAGATGAGTTTGGTAGCTTTGCTACTTGCGTTTTTGGTGGCCATGGTTTGCTTCCTGATAATGGTTCAATCAGCTATCGCCAGCAATATGGTCATATAAACAAGGGGCCTTTAGGTGAGCAATCCAGTATTATCGGGCTGCTCTCTTTTTTTTAAAATATAGAAAAGCTTAACATAGCACAACGCTTGACAATTTTAGGAAATAAGATACCTTATTAACAGGTTAATTTGTTTCAAAGGAGGAACAATGACTGAAGTTTTTCTCTTGCTTTCGTTTGTTGGTTTGTTAGTTGTAGGAGGAATTTTTGTAAAAGATGACATTGGATAAAGAAATGGCAGATGATTAAATCTTCGTTTCCCCCTTTCTGCGCATTAGCGTGAAAAGGGGATTTTTATTACATAAGGTTTATTAAAATAAATCTTTGGCAATTTTTGCCTGTGGATAAATAATATTGACGAAAAAAGAATAAAGAGTATTCTAAATATATGGAATGCTAATCCATATATTCGTACAAATTTATGGAGTTGTAATCCATATATTAAGATTCTTAATTAAAGCGAAGCCGAGGACAAGGTTCTATGATTAAAAGATACTATAATTTAAAAAAGATTATAAAACCGAGTAAGGTTTTAGTTATTTATGGTCCGCGCAGAGTTGGAAAGACCACCTTGCTTAATAGTTTTTTGTCAGAAACTAAATTAAAGTATAAATTAGATTCTGGTGACAATATTAAAATTCAACAGATTTTGAGTTCTCAAAATTTTTCTCAAATTGAAGAGTATGCTGCAGGATATGACTTAATAGCCATTGACGAAGCTCAGCAGATTTCCAACATTGGTATGGCTTTAAAAATTCTTGTCGATCAATTACCTAAGTTAAGAATTGTTGCCACTGGTTCTTCTTCTTTTGACTTATCTCAAAAGATAGGAGAACCTCTTACGGGCAGAAAGAAAACATTAATTTTATTTCCATTTTCTCAAGTAGAACTTTTGGATATATATAATAAATCTGAGTTGAAAGAAAAACTCGAAGATTTCTTGATTTTTGGTTCCTATCCCGAAATCATTACCGCCAAAACCCGTAAAGAGAAAATGGATTTATTAAACGAATTATTTAACTCATATTTGTTAAAAGATGTTTTTAGCTTAGAACGGATTAGGGGTTCAAAACAATTAATTGATTTATTAAAGTTAATTGCTTTTCAATTAGGCAACGAAGTTTCTCTTAATGAATTAGCTAAACAGGTGCGTTTAGACGTAAAAACGGTAGCAAGATATTTAGACATTTTAGAAAAAGCTTTTGTGCTAAAACGAATAGGAGGTTTTAGTCGTAATTTAAGAAAAGAAGTTTCTAGTAAAGCAAAGTATTATTTTTACGATAATGGAGTGCGTAATGCTATTATTTCCCAATTCAATTCCTTAAGAGATAGGAATGACATAGGTCCTTTATTTGAAAATTTTATTGTTATGGAAAGAATGAAGGATAATGCTTATCAGAGAAGGTTTGGTTCAAGCTATTTTTGGCGGACTTATGATGGACAGGAAATAGATTTAGTTGAGGAAAGAGATGGCAAATTGTATGGTTTTGAAATAAAATGGTCAGCTAAAGCTAAAACCAAAATACCCAAAGATTGGCTTAAGAAGGGAGAGAAGGCCGAGTATAAGGTTATCAATAATCAAAATTATTTAGATTTTATTGGGGTCAAATAAAACTTGCTGAAATCAATTTTCAGTAAGTTTTTTGTTATTTTGTTTCGAATAATATAGAAAAGTTTAACACGGCACAACGCTTGACAATCTCAGTGGGCATAGTATCTTATTAACAGGTTGATTTGTTTCAAAGGAGGAACAATGACTGAAGTTTTTCTCTTGCTTTCGTTTGTTGGTTTGTTAGTTGTAGGAGGAATTTTTGTAGAAGATGACATTGGATAAAGAAATAGCAGATGATTAAAGTTTCATTAGTTCGTTGACAAAAAATATAGCAAGGAGGAGGTTTTATAGAAACAGAAACAATGGCTGTTTTAGTCTAAAGTCGCTTATTCAAGCAATTTTAGTAAAGAAAACTTGTTCCAAAGGAGGAACAATGAAAAAAGCGTTTGTTTTAGCGTTTATCTTGATGTTTAGTTTGAGCGTTCTCGCATTTGCGACGAGTCTCAATTTTCTCGGGAGCTTTGAGCCCCCAAAGGAGGGCTGGACATTTGATGGAACTGATGTCGGAGGAATCTCTGGACTTACTCTTGCTCCTGATGGCAGTTTCTACGGTGTTTGCGACGACAAGGGAGAAAGCGTTGATCCGCCAGGGGTTCTGTATCACTTGGACATCGATTTCGGCCTAAACGGAATTGAGGGTGTAAGCGTCCTTGACATAGTTCAACTTAAAACGCCAGACGGAAGCTTGTATTCGGCAGGGAGTATTGACGCCGAAGATTTGCTTTGGACTCCTAAGGGGTTTATCGTTTCCTCAGAGAGAGATCTGGGAAATAATCCATGGGTGCGAACATTTACACTGGATGGTAAGTTCGTTAGCGAAATCCCAATTCCTGATAAGTTTATACCTCTTTTTAATGCCAAGGAGGAGCAAGTACGAGGAGTTAGAGAAAATCTCTCATTTGAGGCAAGTGCGATTACATCCGACTATACCACTCTGTTTGTAATGAACGAACAGGCACTGGTCCAAGATGGCGGAGTATCAACTCCAGAATCAGGGACTCCAGTGCGATTACTCAAGTACGACTTGAGCAGTGATTTGCCTGTGCTCATCGGTGAATTTGTTTATATCACCGAGCCAATGTTTGGAACTCCACCAGAAGGGAAGTTCGGAGACAATGGAGTGCCAGGTATGGTCTATGTTGGACACATCATACCGGAATTTGACCTCATTGTTATGGAGCGATCCTATGTTCCAGGCCAAGGGAATCAGATTGGTCTCTTCGGAGTCAAATTCGATACGGGTGCAAAGGTTCAGTTGTTGATTATCTCTGATAATCTGGATCTAACGGATATTTCATTTGATCCGGATAATATGGAGGCGATTGCTCTTGGACCTCAACTTTCCAACGGAAACTATTCATTGATCATTGCTTCGGATAACAACTTCAACCCGAAGTATCAGCGAAATGTTTTCGCCGCATTTGAGATAGTACCGGAAGAGTAAACTCTTCTTCAACTTCGTTTTCCCCTTTCTACGCGTCAGCGCGGAAAGGGGATTTTATTATAAACAAAGCCACTAAATTATTATATTATTCTTGAAAAATGTATTTTAAGCACTATGTTTAAAAATAATAGTAGTTTTTTAATATAGTTTAGTCGGATTATTCCATTATTCAGTAACGGGAAGCCACAATTTTCGGAAGTCGGACTTCCGCAGATTGTTAGTAATAAAAACTATTTAGATTTTATTAGCGTGAAATAAAGATATTGAATATTGACAATTAGCAGATAAAGATGTTAAATTATAAAAGAAATTAGAGGATTTGTCGCTCTTTAACAAGGGGTTAGCGTTCAGCTATCACGGCAACAAATACAGAAGGCGGAACGAAACACTTGGATGATACAAAATCATCCAAGGAAATCGATCAAAAATAGCCAAAGGAGGCTATAATGTCTAAAAAGTATTTTGTAGTGTTGTTAGGAATTTTCCTAATAATTAGTGTTGTTGCGTTAGCGAATAATGATTATCGGACCCAAGCTACCACTATTAGTCGTGGTAGCGTTAAGAACGGAAGCGTTAACGGAGTGTTCGACAAGGTTGATTGGTGGAAAGTTTATCTACCAGCTGGAATGGCGGTCGTGTTTCTTGAGTCATCAGAAACAGAGAACCATAAGATAGATATTAGCTTCTATACCAGCAAGCTAAGCAGAATCGGACAGGATGATGAATTCGAGAAATTCAAGCCGGTGTTTGCTGGCTCTGTTATTGGAGGAACCTACTATATCAAGGTTTCTCGAAGCTATAACAGTAGCCAATCTATCCATTATCAAATAGGCGTTGCCTGGGTAGGTAAAAGCCAAAGCCACTACCTTGGTTGGACCGGAGATGTTGATTGGTTTATGAGCCATATAATTCGGGCGGATACTAAAACTTGGCTGTTTACGCTTGATACTAAAGCCAATTTTAATCCCAACATCTATATCTATCGTAACGGACATCTTTTGGGGGGAAGTCAACGAGATATCGCAATCGATCGTGTTAGGTGGGACATCTCGTCTTCTTTATACTTTGACATCAAGATTAAGTCTGATTATGGTAGCGGTTCATACTGGCTTTTGTGGGCCAAAGAGTAACGATCATCACCATGGGGCAAGCTTTAAGTTTGCCCTATTTATTTTAAATCAGTTATCCCCCTCTCCGCCCTCGCTCTCTCTTAGTAGGGGAGGACGGGGGCGATCAAATATAGGGAAGTGGACAAGTTGTGGACAACATCTGGACAAATTGTTGTCCGAGTTGTTGACAATCCTTGTCTTTTATTATATCCTATAAGAAAATAGCACAGTAACTTAACTACGCTTTTTGAATACAAATTTAACAAGAGAATATCTCCGGGTGTCTGAACAGAATTTTTCCTCCCTCTCTCAGACATCCAGAAATATTCTCTTTTTTTTATTATATTACTATTTTACATTAATAGCATTAAAGGGCTGTGGAAAACTTTTGCTTGACTTTTTTCCATTCCCTTTTTATCCCTTCTTGAATTATCCACATTAAAGCTATTGACAAAATATTTTAATTTGCTTCTATTATTATAGAAGCGTGTTCTATGTCTATGCCCCCGCTTCTTTTTTTATTTAACCTAACATACTCTTCGAATTCTAAATTAACCAAGTGTTCCATGTTGTTTCCCTATCTTTCTCGGCAATCACATGGCTAACAAGACGCAGGGGGATGCGCTTGTATTGCTCCGTAAAAGCATTATATTTATTTCGAACAAAGCCCGAACTTCGATATTTTACCTCAAACGCGGCTTCTTCTTTCACTAAAAAATCGATTTCGTCTCCGGTGACTGTTCTCCAATATTTAATATCATCAAGATTCAATTTGTCTACAAGCTGTTTAAATACAAAATTCTCTAATATTTGCCCTGGGTCTTGACGAATCGCCATGGAGTTAAAATTGTTAATAAAATAATTACGCAGACCAATATCATAAAAATATCCTTTGGGCATCTTAGCAATCTCTTTTCTTCTGTTGCGACTAAATGGCCTTATAAGCGCAAAGTGAAAGGATTTTTGCATGATATAGAGATAATGGTTTATAGTGGGTCGAGATAAATTTAATGTGTTGGCAAGCTCGTTCGCATTAATTTGTCCTCCAATTTGTGTGCTTAAAATTTTTAAAAGATCGTAATATTTCTCACCTTCTTTAATGTCAGCTTCAAGAATGTCTTTTTTAATATACGCATTAGCGATCTCTTCCAGTAAGGATATTTTTTCCTTTTTGTCTTTTGCTAAAACTACTCTTGGATAACCACCGTAAATCATTAATTCTTCCAATAATACTTCCATATCCTTTTTGAACACCAAGGGAAATTTTTCTAAAAATGAAAAGTTTTTTAATGAAAAACTTTTTGGCAGATACTCTAAAATATCAGAACGCTTCTTGAAAATTAAAAAATCTCTTAAACTTAATGGATAGATACGAAAAATCTTTTTACGGCCAGCAAGCGAATCCTTGAATTTTTTATCTATATAAAAGGCTGATGAACCCGAAACAATAAGTTGAATATTGTTTACATATTCATCATAAATGTATTTGAGAAAATTCGTTGGATTGCGCAAATATTGGACTTCATCAACAAATACGCACTGGCGTTTTTTAGAATTTTTATCCAGTGGAAAAATTTTGAATAAATTTTCCGGAGAATCATTAAGGAGCTTTACGAATTCTAAATTCTCAAGATTTAGAAAAAAGCAGGGTCTGTTTTTGCGAATTTCAAGCTCTGTCTGTTTAAGTAAAGTGGTTTTGCCGGTTTGCCTATCTCCAGTAAGCAGAATAATTTCCTTTTTATTAGATTGTGCTAAAATGTCTGATAGAACTTCACGATTATAGAGCATAATAGTAAATTAATTATATTTACACTTTCATTTTATCGGATTTTTTGTAGTTTGTAAATACATTTTATCCACAGCTAAAAAAGTGTACATATAGATATAAAGAAACTAAAGCAGAAAGATTATTAAAAAGGATTGGTCTGGCAAAGTGCGGGCGTTGGAAAATAATATGGAAACGAGTTTTTATTTTTTGAGTTTCTGAAGTCCGGAAGATAAATGTCTGGATTCAATATCCTACTAAAAGTGATTTGACCTGCTTTGTTGACAATATTATCTTGGCAAAAAATGCCTTGATTTATCAGCCCCGCTTGTCTAGATAAGTGGGGTTTTATCTATTTGATAATTTTTGTCCTAAACTGTAGAAAACTTTTATAGAGAAATTTGATAGACAAACTTAGATAGGGAAGTGGACAAGTTGTGGACAACATCTGGACAAATTGTTGTCCGAGTTGTTGACAATCCTTGTCTTTTATTATATCCTATAAGAAAATGGCACAGTAACTTAACTACGCTTTTTGAATACAAATTTTAACAAGAGAATATCTCCGGGTGTCTGAATAGAATTTTTCCTCCCTCTCTCAGACATCCAGAAATGTTCTCTTTATAATTTTACTTGACAATTTAGAACATCTGTGCTATTATATACATAGCACAAATAATAGAACGGAGGAGTAAGAATGAAAACGATTGAAGTTGTTATTGAAACTGTCGGTGTTATTGTCCAAGGTTTATTGACAGTAGCATTAGCTACACTCGCTGGGATGGGAATTTACATTTTTGTTATCAAGGGTGTCTCGTGTCCTTTCTTGTAAGGGCCCCGAGATAGAAGGGTTATCGGTAAATATTCTGGTTTATTCTAGAATATGCTGATAACCCGTTTTTTTTATTATAATCCAATTCTTGCATTCTTCATATAAAAAAACTGTGGAAACTTTTATAAAGAAATTTAATAGACAAACTTGATAGACCAATTTGGGTAGGGGAGTGGATAGGGGACACCCATCCCTCTCCGCCCTCGCTCTCTCTTAGCAGGGGAGAACGGGAGCGAATAGAGATTGGAGATGTGGACAACAACTGGACAAGTTGTGGACAAATTATTGTCCGAGTTATTGACAATCCTTGTCTTTTATTATATTCTATAAAAAACAGCGTAGCAAATTAACTACGCTTTTTGAATCTAAAATTTAATAAAGAGAATATCTCCGGGTGTCTGAGCAGATTCATCCTCCCTCTCTCAGACATCCAGAGATGTTCTCTTAAGAGGCGGACTTGTGTCCGTCTTTTTTCTTGTATTATCATTATATTACTATTTTGCATTAATAGCATTAATGACCTGTGGAAAACTTTTACAAGACAAATAAAGATAAGCGGAGTGGACATTTTCTATCCATAGACGAAAAAGCACTTGACAAGATTTTTATTATAATATAGGATACTTTAATATTAAGAAATCCTCTTGGGAGGAGGAGAGGTTAATGTTGTGCATACTATTATGCTTACCAACAACTTAATAAGAAAAAATAAAGGTCGGGTTGGCCTCTCATTTAATAATGAAGAGGTTTTTATTTTTTAACGACTTTAAAACGAGAATCAATTAAAAAATATTAAAGGTCGGACTCCTACGTTAATTAGAAAAAAATTAATTCACAAAAAAATGAAAAAAATATTATTAAGTTTAATAATCATTGGCGCTGTCGGCGCTGTCGTCGCAGGCGTAACCACTGCCTACTTTTCAGACACTGAAACAGCTGTTGGTAATACTATAACTGCTGGAACGATTGATATTAAAGTCAATGACGCAAACCCATGGAGCAGTCCTTTCACTATTGGAGATCTAAAGCCAGGAGAAACTGACTATATGAATTTAGGGATTGAGAATGTTGGAATGAATCCTGTGGAAATTTATAAGAGTATAAAGGATATGGTTGGAACAACTGGAATAGTGTCAGAACCTGAGTGTACTGAGCAGGGTGGATATTGGAATAATCCCAACGGTGGATGTAATTGGACTTGGAGTGGCACATATCCAAGCATAGAAGACGACAATAATATCCAAACACAGATATTATACGATTTGTCTGTAAAAGTTTATGATAGCAAGGCCGATTATGATGGGTCAGTAAGTCCTATATGGTGGCAAACAATTGAGACAGGAGATAAAATAATAACAACAGTTTATCCTGACAACACGACATCCATTGATTTGGGAGTGTTACCGGTTGGCGGATATATGTTTGTTGAACAAAGTTATTACTTTGACGAAACTGCAGGAAACGAATATCAAGGAGATGTCTTGACCTTTAGTATGGAAATTAAGGGTGAACAGTTAGCTCAAAGTGCAGAAGGAAATGCAACTGTAACATTGGAAAACAAAGATGGTGCTCCTGATTGGGAGATATTGGATGGAGATGAATTTAACGGACTTTTAAGCTATAAGACAAAGGGCTCTGAATTTGAGTTCACCTTCACTGGAACCACAAAGACAACTGGAGGATACAC
>Ga0307990_1002062_pt1 | contig 16365 bp, 29 predicted proteins | sample EllFjometagen129_FD_203168 | JGI IMG/M metagenome (GOLD analysis project Ga0307990, IMG submission 203168) | Marine microbial communities from Ellis Fjord, Antarctic Ocean - #129 | ecosystem: Environmental > Aquatic > Marine > Unclassified | place: Southern Ocean | collected 2014-10-08
AAGGTACCGGAGGAATTCTCGCTGATATAGTATCGAAATTCAACCCCCTCCTGAAAGCCCCGTTTATCCATGTACCGCTGATAAAAGGTGGCATCGGCATTTTCCGATATTGCCCAGTAAAAGGGAATTCCAAGATCCCATCCCAACTTATCACGCGAGTAAGAAATGCGAGGGTAGAGCAGCCCCGTCTGCCTGGTAGTCTTGGCAGGGAAAACCATGTAGGGAAGATAAAGAACGGGGAGATTGTTGATCTGAAAGGTGCCATGTTTCACAGTTCCGTAACCATCGATGGTAACATCAACCTCACTCCCTGTAAACTGCCAGTCGGGACGATCACCGTCACAGGTCGTCGCCCGGGCCTCTTTCAGTGAATATGTGTCCTTCCCCTTCTTTTCTATCTCCTTCCCCCTGAGATAGAAGTGGTTTTTACTGATAAAGAGTGTCCCATCTGTGACCGTGCCCTTCTTAGTATCGAGGTTGAATCGAATGGAATCACCGGTCAGGGTGTCCTTGTCGCTTTCGATAAAAACGTTCCCCTCGGCAAGGACGTCCTTCGTCACCTTATGCAGCACTACCTTATCTGCCTTCAGATATCCTCCACTAAAGGTAATAAGCACATTACCCGTGGCACGATATAATTCTTTTTCACTATCATAGGAGATATTGTCGGCTTCAATGTCCACCGGTCCTTTAGGAACCTTCCCATCAAGAGCCCCCCATACATTGGTATAACAGAGAAAAACAACAAGGGAAAAGCACGCATACATTACCATGACTCTTTTTTTCATCACAGGAAATTCCTCTTCTGTTTTTATAGGTGTAGAACTCTCTTTAATCTGTACTAATGCCGCATCTGCATAAAAACGAATACGGTGTAAATGGGGCCTTGGGGCGAGTTTTAAAAAATCCTTCTCATGTTTCCGGGAACCACCACGTCTAGCCATAATGACTCCGCCAATCACCTGAATTAGGCAACTGCAGGTGATTCTGAACGCAATGGGCGGCACGATCACCTGAGTAAGCGAATCTTAGGGCTAAACTATTATCATAAAAAGGCTTTTTAAAAAAGATTAAAACTGAAGGTATTTTTTATCTCTCCCACGAGATAGATTGATCCGGTGACGCATATCAGATCCTTCTTCCCGGCAAGAGAAGAGGCCCTCTCAAGGGCCTTTCCCGACCCTTCTACGATCTCATGAGAAACACCCAGTTTCTCGGCTAACAGACCCAGTCCATCTATCTTCGATGCCCTGCTGTCACGGGGGCTGGTTAGAATGATGTGATTCGCTACGCCCGCCAGTCTTTTAAGCATCCCTTTACTGTCCTTGTCTGAGAGGACACCAAAAACACAAATAAGGCTTTCGTATGAAAAATCGGCAGTCAATGACCTGCAGAGAGCTGATATCCCTGCCGGATTGTGCGCTCCATCTACTACAATTTGCGGATCATTACACAGAATTTCCAGTCTCCCTTCCCATCTGACATCACGGATCCCCTCAGATACGGCATTATCATCGACATCCAATCCACTGTCGGCAAGAATCTCGACTGCAGCCAGGGCCAGGGCGGCATTTTTGACCTGATGCTTGCCGATAAGGGGCAGTCGCAGATTACCATAAGTCTTATTGAGGCCCCTGTAAGATATTCCCCCCCCCTTCGCCTTCCTGATTTTCATGTCTTTCCCATACCTGATCAATTTGGAGCCCTTTTGCAGGCAGATATTCTCCAATACATCAATGGCAGCCGGCTGCGTTGCGGCGGTTATGCAGCAGCCATTATTCTTTATGATCCCCCCTTTCTCCCATGCTATCGATTCGATATCATTCCCCAGATATTCCCTATGCTCCAGTGAAATATTGGTTATGATCGACGCTTGGGGAGAGACAAGATTGGTGGCATCGAGCCTTCCCCCCATGCCAACCTCGAGGACCGCAATGTCCACGCCTTCAAGATAAAAATGCAGCAGTGCGAGAACCGTGGTAAACTCAAAAAATGTAACATCGTCCCTGCTCTTTTCGCGCACCATTTCTACGAGGTTAGAGAGCCTTTCCTGAGAGATCATCGTCCCGTTTACCCGTATCCGTTCCCTGAAATCGATCAGATGTGGAGACGTGTAGAGACCGATATTTTTCCCCGTTTTCCCCAGTATGGAAGAAAGAATGGCAGCCGCAGAACCCTTGCCGTTTGTTCCCCCTATGAGAATCGACGTATACTCTTTGTGTGGATTGTCGAATTGTTTAAGAAGTCTCGCGGTGGGACCAAGTCCCAAGTGGATCCCCTTATGACCCAGACTTTCCAGATACTCAAGGGCGTTGTCATGCATGATTTTCATAGGTTAAATCTGATTATTTCTTGCACTCCTTCCGCCGGAGCCGTCGAATTATTGGATGCTATTGACGTTAAGGGCGTTGTTTTCCAGATGTCACACCAGACAAGACGATTGCAGCCTCACAGTTCGCACGTTGCACCGGCGTAAATATAATAAAAAGGCCACGGAGTTACACTGCTGCTCAAATCCATGGCCGGTATTTCATAGATACATCTATTCGTCTGCAGTTATCTTGTACATCTCATCACCGGAACGGACACGCTGTGGCACTTTGATACCGATAAAATCACCGGCAACTGCCCTATCGATCTGTTCATTGTTCACTTCCATTGAATCAATCGTGTCTTCAAAATCGCTGGTATGGCCTACGAATTTAACGGTATCACCGACTGAAAGTTCTCCCTCCGTGATCTTCACCGCAGCAACACTCGGTTTTGCGAAGAACTTGACCACTTCCCCTATCTTTTCTTCTCCCATGGTTCATCCTCCTTCGTTTATCCTGCACCGGATTTTATGTGTTAGAGCATACAAACACATGTGAAAGACTATAGCTTAGCGGAAAATAAATCAAGAACAAAAAAAAAGGCAAGGTTGAAAACCTCGCCTTCTCACAATCATCGAATCTGCTTAAACTCTCACTTATCCTTGGAAGTCTTGGCTGAATCCTTCTCTTTAGCCTTTTTCTTATCCTCGGCAATAAGCTCTATTACAGAAAGGGGGGCATTATCACCATCCCTGTATCCAACTTTTATTATCCTCGTATACCCGCCGTTTCGACTACTGTATCGTGCCGACAGTTCATCGAATACCTTCTTAGTAACCTGACGATCTCTCAGAAATGAAAGAGCCTGCCTCCGGGCATGAAGACTTCCCCTTTTCCCCAGTGTGATTACTCGTTCAGCAACACTCCGCAATTCCTTGGCCTTTGCGTCTGTAGTTATAATCCTCTCATGCTTCAGGAGCGAAGCAGTCATATTCTTTAACATGGCCTTTCTGTGACTTGAGACCCTGCCCAGTTTTCTTCCAGACTTTCTGTGACGCATAACTCAATTCCTTTCCAAAAAAATATTACCCTTCCGTATCTTCACTATGCGGTGATATAGGAAAGTCTATTTTCAAGCCGAGACTCAAATCCATTTCTGAAAGTATCTCTTTTATTTCATTGAGAGATTTCCTGCCGAAATTCTTCGTCTTCAGCATTTCGGCCTCCGTTCTTTGAACGAGTTCTCCAATGTGTCTGATACCTGCATTTTTTAAACAGTTCGCAGACCTCACTGAAAGTTCCAATTCATCAACACTCTTGAACAGATTCTCATTGACCTGTTCCTTTTCTTCCTCTTCCTCGACAGGCTTCTCTTCTACTTCCTCAATTCCATCATCCTTCACGAAGACTTCAAGCTGTACCGTCAATATCCTGGCGGCATAATCGACGGCCTCCTCGGGGAGAACACTGCCATCGGTCCATACTTCAAGCACCAGTCTGTCATAATCGGTGATCTGGCCTACTCGGGCATTGGTTACTGAATAGGTAACCTTCCTTATAGGAGAATATATTTCATCAATGGTAATAACGCCTTCAGGTTGTTCTGGGTCTTTCCCCCTTTTGGCAGGAATATATCCAGTGCCTATCTTCACAACCATTTCGGCTTTAAATGTTGCTCCCTCGGAAAGGGTTGCTATATGGTGATCCAGATTCATTACCTCTATTGTTTCATCGGTGATAATGTCTCCTGCAGTTACTGCCCCCTCTTCTGTAGCATCAATACGAATCGTTCTCGGCCCATCTTCATGCAGTTTTAAACATATCCCCTTGATGTTCAATATTATGTCTGTAACATCTTCCTTGACTCCGGGAATAGTTGAAAATTCATGGAAGACTCCTTCAATGTTGACGGATACTATTGCCGCTCCATAAATGGAAGAGAGGAGGACTCTACGCAGAGAGTTACCAAGGGTGATTCCAAACCCCTTTTCCAACGGCTGACAATCAAACTCGCCATAAAACGGCGTATGAGTCTTCTCATCAATTTCTATATACTTAGGTTTTATCAGATTGCGCCAATTTTTTTGCATTATTCTGGTTCCCCGCATAGGCTGTTAAATTTTACTATTTAGAGTAAAATTCCACTACCAGCTGTTCTTGTATAGGCATGGCCAGCTCTTCTCGCGTAGGCAATGCCTTTACGATACCGGTAAAGTTGTTCTGGTCCAGCTCTAGCCACTGAGGTACTCCTCGCCTGGCAACCGTTTCCAGAGCTTCTAGGATTCGTACCATCTTCCTACTCTTTTCCCTTACCTGGATCTTGTCTCCTGCCGCTATTAGATAGGATGGTATGTTTACCCGCTTATCATTAACAAGAAAATGGTTGTGCCTCACAAGCTGTCTGGCCTCACTTCTTGAATTGGCGAATCCCATCCTGTAGACCATGTTATCCAGCCTTCTATCCAAAAGCACTAAAAGGGTTGTTCCCGTTACTCCCTTCTGTCTATCAGCTTTCTCGAAGTAACCTTTGAACTGTTTCTCTAACAGACCGAACATCCGCTTTAATTTCTGTTTTTCTCTTAACTGTATGCCATAGTCAGAGGGCTTTTTGCGCCTTTGGCCATGCTCTCCCGGCAAATATCCTCTTCTCTCAAAGGCACACTTATCGCTGTAGCATCTGTCACCCTTTAGAAACAGCTTTACTCCTTCACTTCGGCACAATCTACAAATTGATCCCCTATATCTTGCCAAAATATTCCTCCATTATTCTCAGTTAAACTCTTCGTCTCTTCGGCGGACGGCACCCATTGTGAGGAATAGGTGTTACATCTCTGATCAGGCTGATGTTCAGGCCGGCCGCCTGGATTGCCCTCAGGGCCGATTCACGTCCCGCACCCGGCCCCTTTACATAGATCCTCACATTTCGCATACCGTGAATCTTCGCCTTCTTTACTGCATCTTCCGCTACCAACTGCGCAGCAAAAGGCGTACTTTTCCTCGATCCCTTAAACCCCTGGACACCAGCAGAAGACCAAGATATCACGTTACCGCTCAGATCCGTAATCGTAACTATCGTATTGTTAAATGTAGACTGGATATGCGCTATACCATCCGATATATTTTTTCTTTCTTTCTTTTTTGTTGCTTTTTTCTTAGCTCGAGCCATTTCCCCTCCAGATCAGCTATTATCTCTTTCTCTTGGCACCGATTGCTCTTCGCGGACCCTTTCTGGTCCTTGCATTGGTGCTGGTTCTCTGTCCCCTAACGGGAAGACCCCTTCTATGCCGTAAGCCTCTGTACGCTCCTATGTCCATAAGCCTTTTAATAGACATTGCAACATCTCGCCGTAAGTCGCCCTCAACCTTATGATTTTTGTCAATAATATTTCTTATTGCATTGATCTCTTCATCACCAAGCTCATCAGTCTTCGTACCGTAATCGACTTTAGCGGCTCCCAGTATCTCCTTCGCCTTCGTTTTTCCTATTCCATAAATGTAAGTCAGAGCGATTTCCATTCGTTTGTTTTTCGGTAAATCAACACCTGCGATTCTTGCCACAGTCAAACCTCCCTAAATTATCCTTGTCTCTGCTTATGCTTGGGGTTTTCACAGATAACCCTCAGTATTCTCCGCCTTCTGATAATCTTACACTTATCGCACATCTTTTTAACGGATGACCTAACCTTCATATTAATACTCCATATTTAATATTACTTTGAACGATATGTAATTCTTCCTCTCGTTAAATCATAGGGTGATAATTCAACCGTTACCTTGTCCCCCGGTAATATTTTGATAAAGTGCATACGCATCTTTCCCGATATATGGGCAAGTACTCGATGACCGTTTTCAAGCTCTACACGAAACATCGCATTGGGCAACGGCTCTATTACGGTACCCTCGACAACTATTGAATCTTCTTTTGCCATATTATTAAATCCTGTTAACCATCAGTGTCTTGTTTTCGTCTTACTCAGTATAAAAGGACCATTGTCCGTAACAGCTACGGTATGCTCAAAATGGGCCGATAGTTTCTCGTCGCCCGTCGCTACGGTCCAGCCGTCCGGCTGTACCTTTACTTCACAGGTTCCCTCATTTATCATGGCTTCGATCGCGATAACCAATCCAGCCTTCAACTCAATCCCGCGTTCCTTTCTACCATAGTTGGGAACCCGCGGATCTTCATGAAGAACCTTGCCTATTCCGTGACCCACAAAATCTCTTACAACCCATACCCTTTTGATTCGGCAGTCTTTTGAATCTCCGAAGATATATCTCCCAGCCTGTTTCCGGGTATAGCTTTTTCTATCCCTTTGTAGAGCTACTTTTTGGTAACACTTATCAACTGAGCAGCACTTTTGGATATTTTTCCCACGGCTAAAGTAGCCGCCGAATCTCCATAGTACCCATTATGGTGAACACCGAAATCAATACTTACGATGTCCCCCGCGCGAAGCAACTATTTTGATGGAAATCCGTGTACAACCTCGCTGTTTACTGAGACGCAGAGGGAATAGGGATAATTTCTGTATCCCTTGAAAGCAGGTTTTGCTCCCTTTTTGATTGCCTCGTATTCAGCGTATTTGTCCAACTCAATAGTCGCTAATCCAGGTTCGATCAGGTTCTTGAGCCCTGCCAATACATCCACTAAGATAGAATTACTCTCCCGCATCCTCTTTATTTCTTCTGAAGATTTAAGGATCACCATCTAGAAAAATACCTTGCTATCCTGCACAAGATCAGCGTCTTCTTGCGACTCGCCCCTTTTTCATGAAACCTTCATACTGACGTGTCAGGAGATGTGTCTCGATCTGACCGGCCGTATCGAGCGCGACTCCCACCACAATCAGGAGTGCCGTTCCTCCGAAGTAAAAGGGAACATTAAATTTCGTCATAAGTACACTGGGGAGAACACACACAGCAGACACATAAATTGCGCCACTGAAGGTCAGTCTCGTCAGTACCTTGTCTATATATTCAGAGGTCCTCTTACCGGGTCTGATTCCCGGCACATAGCCTCCATGTTTTTTCATATTATCTGCTACGTCTACTGGGTTGAACGTAACTGCCGTGTAGAAATAACAAAAGAAAATAATAAATGCCACATAGAGCAGTTCATAAAAAATGCTCCCCGGCATGAGCAGTCCCTTTACCATTTCCATCCAGGGGTGGGTTACAAAATTAGCAATAGTCGCCGGAAACATTATGATCGACGACGCAAATATGGGTGGGATGACTCCCGCAGTATTTACCTTCAAGGGAAGGTGCGTAGTTTGACCACCATACATTTTTCGCCCTACAATCCTCTTGGCATATTGAACGGGTATCCGTCTCTGACCGCTTTCTACAAATACAATAAAACCAACGACACCAACCATGAGCACAATGAGAAGAACTATGAAAAAAATTCCCATTTCACCAGTTGAAAGCAGTCTGAACGTATTAAATACTCCCGCCGGCCCTCGTGCCACAATACCGGCAAATATGATGAGAGATATCCCATTACCTATGCCCCGCTCCGTAATCTGCTCTCCCAGCCACATGATAAAAGCGGTACCTGCCGTTAAGGTTATTACCGTCATCAACCTGAATGCCCAGCCCGGTTCAAGAACGACAGATAAACCCGTCGGACCCGCCATATTCTCCAGTCCGATGGAGATTCCAAATCCCTGCACAATACTCAAGAGGACCGTTCCGTATCGCGTATACTGGGTTATCTTTCTTCTTCCCGAATCTCCCTCTTTCGAGAGCTTTTCAAGGTGGGGAACGACAACTGTCAGCAGTTGCAGTATAATGGACGCACTGATATAGGGCATTATGCCCAGGGCAAACACGGACAGAGTGCTCAAGGCCCCCCCGGCAAACATGTCAAACAGTCCCAGGAGAGAACCCCGTGCCTGATCGAAAAAAGCAGCAAGGGCTGTCGTATCTATACCGGGAGTGGGTACATGAACACCTATGCGGTATACTGCAAGCAAGAGGAAGGAAATAAGAATTCTCTTCTGCAACTCAGGTATCTTACTAATATTTTTAAAACCACCAAGCACTTTAAATAACCTCTATTGAACCGCCCGACGCCTCTATCTTTTGCCTTGCGCTATGGCTTACGGCATTCGCTTTCACCGTCAGTGAATAATTTACAGCACCCTTGCCAAGTATCTTTATTCCGTCGCCCTGCTTCCTAATTATTCCCTCGTTGATAAGCGCTTCAGCATCCACAACGGAACCTTCGGGAAATTTCGCAAGCTTCTCCAAATTCACAATCACTATGTCTTTTTTGAATCTGTTGAAAAATCCACGTTTCGGTAAACGCCTCGTGAGGGGCATCTGTCCGCCCTCAAAACCGGGTTTCACTCCTCCGCCGGATCTTGAATTCTGTCCCTTCGATCCCCTGCATGATGTTCCTCCATGTCCCGATCCTGTTCCTCTCCCGACGCGCTTTCTCTTTTTCACAGCGCCCTGTGGAGGTCTTAACTCTCCTAACTTCATGCCTGATCCACCTCGCATTCTTCTACCGAAACCAGATGTTCTACCTTCTTTATCATACCGCGTATTTCCGGGGCATCTACAAGGTAAACAGTCTTCTGTAATTTACCTAACCCCATACCGCGAAGTATATCTCGCTGTTTCTTGGGTCGTCCTATATAACTCTTTACCTGCTTTACCTTAAGTCGCCTTCCCACTGTTAATACACCTCAATCTTGATTATTTAGATCTCAGAAATATCTTTCCCGCGTTTGGCCGCAATCTCCACAGGGTCCTTCAATCTCTTCAATCCATCCATCGTCGCTTTTACCAGGTTATGCGGATTATGTGACCCCAGACATTTAGTCAATATGTTTTGTACGCCCGCCATTTCCAGTATGGCTCTCACCGCTCCCCCTGCGATAAGTCCGGTACCTTCGGATGCCGGTTTCAAAAGCACCCTTCCTGCACCATAGTGACCAATAATATCGTGAGGAATGGTCTTGTTCAGAACGGCCACCTTGATCATTGTCTTCTTGGCCTTTTCCGTTCCCTTCCTGATGGCTTCAGGTACCTCATGGGCCTTTCCCAATCCAACTCCCACGGACCCTTTTCCATCTCCGACGGCAACTATGGCACTGAATCTGAATCTTCTGCCACCCTTTACAACCTTGGCCGTTCTGTTAATTGTAACTATCTTATCCAGAATCTCATGCTCTTCCATATGTACCCTATCCACACTGTGACGAGTCTTTTCCATACTATATTACCACACCGCATTCCCTTACCGCTTCCGCAAGGGCCTTCACGCGTCCCTGGTAAAGGAATCTTCCCCTATCAAAAACGGCAGTATTTATATTCTGCGACTGCAGCCTCTTTGCAATCAGCTTTCCAACCTCTCTGGCCGCATCCACCTTTTTCATCTTATCGAGAGTTCCTCTGAGATCCTTACTGAGATTCGATGCATCCGCCATCGTTTTGCCAACATCATCAGCAATTGCCTGCACATATATGTAACGCGAACTCCGAAATACTGAAAGGCGCGGCCTCACTTCGGTCCCGCATATCTTACTCCTCACCCGTCTCTCGCGTCTTTTCCTGATTCTCTTTATTTTTTTTTCTGTCGCCAAGTTACTACCTCTCCTCTAAGGTCATATTACGCACCAGCGGATTTGCCGACCTTTCTCCGTATGTGTTCCCCTGCGTATCTGATGCCCTTCCCCTTATATGGTTCGGGTTTTTTCAATCTCCTGATATCGGCTGCCACTTTTCCTACCAGTTCTTTATCGATCCCGGAGATCACCATATTAACAAGTTTTTCAACCTTAATGGATACTCCTTCGGTAATCCTGTACTCAATTGCTTTTGAATATCCAATGACGAGCCTCAATATATCTCCGTCAACCTCACCGCGATATCCAACTCCCACAATTTCGAGGGCCTTTTCAAAGCCTTCACCGACTCCCGTTATCATATTTGCAATCAACGACCGTGATAGACCATGGAGTGATCTTCCCGTCTTATCATCGGTGAGTCTCTTAACTACCAGCTCTTCTTCACCCAGTTCCACATCTATCTCTTCAGGGATCTTTCTTGAAAGCTTACCCTTGGCGCCTTCAACCGTGATCAATGAATTATCCCAAGTAATCTTTACACCAGATGGAATCTTTATCGGTTTATTTCCAACTCTCGACATAAACAAGTCTCCCCATACAACCTAAGCTACCCTACCATACACTGCAGAGAATCTCACCGCCCGCATTGATCGCCCTGGCTTCTTTATCGGTTACTATACCCTTGGACGTTGAAAGAATCGCCACACCGTAACCATTCAAGACCTTGGGTATCTTTTTGCTCTTCACGTAAACCCGCTTACTGGGTTTACTGACCCTCTGTATATCTGTTATCGTTTGTTCTTTTGAATCGGTATACTTGAGATACACTCTCAATATATTATGCGACCCGGCAGGATCTTTTCTTACATCATATCCGCCGATATAGCCTTCCTTTTTCAGTACCTTGACAATACTGATATTAGTCTTTGAGACCAATACATGAACACTTTTAAATCGCATCCGATTTGCATTCCTGATCCTCGTAAGCATATCAGCGACAGGGTCGGAAACTCCCATTTCTTATCTCCTCTACCAACTTGATTTGATCATACCCGGTACTTCCCCATTAAGCGAGCGTTTCCGTAAACATATCCTGCACATATCAAATTTACGGTAGTAACCGCGCGGCCTTCCACACAGGGGACACCGATTATATTCTCTAACAGAAAACTTGCTCTTTCTCTTAGCCTTCGCTATTAAAGATTTCTTTGCCACACTAACTCCTCTCTAATTCCGGAATGGAACACCCATCAATCTTAGAAGTTCTCTTGCTTCATCGTCCGTCTTGGCCGTTGTTACTATCGCTATATTCATTCCCAAGACATTTTCTATTTTATCATAATCGATCTCTGGGAATATATAGTGTTCATTCATTCCCATAGAAAAATTGCCTCTTCCGTCGAATGATTTTGGTGATATTCCCCTAAAGTCCCTGACACGTGGAATAGCAACATTGGCAAGTCTGTCGAGAAACTCATACATCATTTCAGATCTCAAGGTTACCATACAACCGATAGACATTCCCTGACGCAGCTTGAATGTTGCAATCGATTTTCTGGCTTTCGTAATAACCGGCCTCTGTCCGACAATTTTTCCGAGCTCCTGCACTGCATTGTCCAATATCTTTGCATTCCGGATAGCCTCGCCCAACCCCATATTCACCACTATTTTATCGAGTCTTGGAGCCTCCATTACATTCTTATATTCGAACTCCTTCATTAACGCAGGAATTACCGTCTCTCTGTAATGCTCTTTCAATCTCGCCATCGATTCATCCTCAGTTTATTCGTCCAAACTCTCTTTACATCTCTTGCAAATACGTACCTTTTTTGCATTTTCCAGAACCTTATATCCCACCCGAACTCCTGTATCGCATTTATTGCATAAAATCGCTACATTTGATATGTGCATTGAGCCCTCTTTTTCGACAATCCCGCCTTTGCCCTTGCCATCCGGTTTCTGGTGCTTTTTAATGGTATTCAACTTTTCAATAACCACATGTTTTTTCTCACTGATTACCTTGAGCACCTTTCCGGTTTTTCCTTTTTCTTTACCGGCTATGACCTTGACCATATCACCTTTTTTAATATGAATTCCTTGCATCTTTGCACCCAATATTCTGAACTCCCCTTTTTTATAAGACCTCGGGAGCGAGAGAAATTATCTTCATAAACTGCTTTGCCCTGAGTTCACGTGCCACGGGCCCGAATATTCTTGTTCCGATAGGTTCAAGGACATTTGATATCAAAACAGCCGAGTTATCATCAAACTTAAGATAGGTCCCATCATCTCTACCAATCTCTTTTCTGGTCCTTACCACGACGGCCTTCATCACGTCGCCCTTTTTGACCTTCGAATTCGGTATCGCCTCCTTTACTGAGACTACAATAACATCACCCACCCGGGCGTACCTTCTCCTTGAACCGCCAAGCACCTTAATACAACATACCTTTTTAGCACCGGAATTGTCAGCCACATTCAAAAAGGACTGCATCTGTATCATGATAAAAGCCCCACTACTTCGCCTTCTCAGTTATTTCTCTTACCCGCCATCTCTTATCCTTGCTAAGAGGACGGGATTCAGCAATCTGCACCTTATCTCCATTGCGGCATACATTCCCCTCATCGTGGGCCTTATATTTCACATGTCGCCTCATGTACTTATGGAATTTAGGATGCTTTACTAATCTCTCCGTCAGTACCACTATGGTTTTATCCATGCTGTCGCTGACTACAACTCCCTGTATAATTCTTCTTTTATTTCTCGTATCCATATTTACTCGGATACCCCCTTTTCCGTGATAACCGTCTTTATCCGCGCAATATCTCTTTTCACATTCTTCATAACTGCAGGGGAATCCAATTGCCCGGCCGTATGCCTGAATCGAAGTTTGAAGAGTTCCTCGACGAGACTTATATTCTTCTGAGCCAGTTCATCCATAGTGAGACTTTTGATCTCTTTAATTTTCATCGAATACCTCCCTGGAAAGATACTTTGTTGCTACGGGAAGTTTCTGAGCCGCTAACCTGAGTGCCTCACGAGCCACACTTTCGTCTACTCCCTCCATCTCATAGAGGACAGTTCCCCTCTTGACGACGGCTACCCACTCCTCGGGAGATCCCTTTCCCTTTCCCATTCGGGTTTCAGCCGGTTTCCTTGTCAGTGACTTGTGAGGGAATATCCGTATCCACATCTTGCCGCCTCGTTTTACATGGCGTGTTATTGCTATACGAGCTGCTTCTATCTGACGTGCCGTAATACGACCGCCCTCCAACGTCTGCAGTCCGTACTGCCCAAAGCTGACCATCGATCCCCTCGTGGCCTGGCCTCTTATACGGCCCTTCTGCAATTTTCTATATTTTACTCGTTTTGGCGCTAACATAGTTTACAAACCTTTTCAATTCAACGGTCAATTTAATTAACTTTCTCTTTCCTCTCGGGTAACACCTCACCGTGGAATATCAACACCTTTACCCCTATTATGCCATAGGTCGTATGCGCTTCAGCCAATCCGTAATCGATATCCGCCCTTAGGGTATGCAGTGGTACTCTGCCTTCTCTGTACCACTCTCTCCTCGCCATTTCGGCTCCACCGAGTCTGCCGGCACAGGCAACCCTGATTCCCTTCGCTCCAAATTTGAGAGCCGATGTCACGCACCGCTTCATGGCCCGTCTGAATCCCACCCTTCTCTCAAGTTGAAGTGCAATATTTTCGGCAACAAGCTGTGCGTCTATTTCCGGCTTGCGTACTTCAAGGATATTGATGATTGCCTCTCCCGAAGTCATCTTCTCAATTTCCTTTTTTACCTTCTCTATTTCAGACCCTTTTCTGCCTATAATAATTCCGGGACGTGCAGTATGAATATTGATTTTGGCCTTATCTGCTGCCCTTTCAATCTCTATCTTTGAAACACCGGCATGATAAAATTTCTTTTTCAGGTGTTCTCTTATCTTTATATCCTCGTGCAGCAATTCACTGTATTTCTTCTCTGCATACCACTGAGAATACCATGTCTTATTAATCCCCAGTCTGAATCCAATAGGATTTACCTTTTGCCCCAAACCTTCACCTCCTCGCTCGATTATCTTTCATCCAATATAACGGTTATATTACTTGTCCTCTTTTTTATTGGTGCCGCTCTCCCCTGCGCCCGCGCCCTCCATCTCTTTAGCGTAGACCCTTGATCGACATATACCGACTTAACATACAGTATTTTTTCGTCAATGTTAGGATTCTGCGCGGCATTTGCAACGGCGGATTTTAACACCTTTATTACAACACGGGCAGCCTTCTTCCTCGTATATTCCAGTATCCTCTCAGCCTCCTCGGCCTTCCTGCCTCGAACAAGATCTACGGCCAGTCGAGCCTTCTGAGGTGATATTCTGACATATTTGGCAACAGCTCTAGATTCCATTTGCTTCACAACCCCGAGAGATAATTTCAGTTAAATTATCTCTTTATCATTTTTGTTTTTCTATCCCCGGCATGGCTGTAAAAGGTCCTTGTTGGAGAGAATTCGCCATACTTATGCCCGACCATATCCTCAGTTACATATACGGGAATGAATTTTCTACCGTTGTGTACGGCAAAGGTACAACCCACCGCTTCCGGGGTAACTGTTGAACGCCGAGACCAGGTCTTTATCACGGCCCTGCTCCCCGTCGCTTCCGCTTTTCTAATCTTTGCAACGAGTTTTTCCTCTATATAGGGACCCTTCTTAACTGAACGTGCCACTCTTTAACCCCTCTTTTTCACTATATATTTATCCGAATATTTATTTTTCCTTGTCTTATAACCCTTGGTCGGCACACCCCAAGGAGTACAGGGATGTCGTCCTCCCGAGGATTTGCCCTCTCCTCCTCCCATGGGATGATCAACTGGATTCATGACCACACCGCGTACCTTGGGTCGCCTTCCGAGCCATCTCGTTCTTCCGGCCTTTCCGATTCGTACATTTTCATGATCAAGATTTCCCACCTGCCCAATGGTAGCCTTACACTCTACGAGAACCTTTCTCACCTCTCCCGAAGGGAGTCTCACCTGCGCATAGGCTCCTTCTTTAGCCATAATTCTTCCATAGGAACCGGCACTCCTGATCAACTGTCCTCCCTTGCCTGTCTTCAACTCCAGGTTGTGTATAAAGGACCCCGTAGGTATATTCTTCAGCGGTAGCGTATTCCCCGATATTATATCCGCCGTCTCACTGCTGACTACCATACTCCCCACTTCGATACCCGTCGGCGCCAGTATATACCTCTTCTCCCCATCGACATAATTGAGAAGCGCTATTCTTGAAGATCGATTTGGATCATATTCTATGGTTGCTACTCTCGCCGGAATTCCGAGCTTGTCACGCCTGAAGTCTATCACCCTATAGGCCCTCTTATGCCTGCCGCCTATATGCCTGCTCGTCATTCGACCCTTATTGTTCCGCCCACCCGTCCTTCTCAGTGATCGTATCAGATTCTTTTCAGGTCCAACCTTTGTTATTTCGTCAAAATAGAGGCAACTCTGAAATCTCCTGCCTGGCGATGTGGGCTTATACTTTTTTATCGGCATCTCTTACACTCCCTCATAAATCTCAATGCTGCTGCCGGGAGGGAGGTTTACAATGGCCTTCTTCCAGTCATTTCTTCTCCCTGTTATTCGACCAACCTTCTTCTTCTTACCAGTCATGTTCATAGTTCGAACATCAAGCACTCTGACCTTGAAGATCTTCTCTACGGCATTACGTATCTCTATCTTTGTGGACCTCTTATCCACCTCAAAGAAATACTGGTTTTCTTCGTCTCTTGCAGCGGTGCTCTTTTCCGTTATAAGCGGCTTTTTTATTACAGAATATATATCCATTATGCCTGTAATGCTCCTTCAATCTTTTTTACGGAGGTCTCTAAAAGGATGACATCATCATGGTAAAGCAGATCATAGACATTTAATCCCTCTGATCTAAGCATCTTGATATCCTTGATGTTTTTGGAAGATTTTTCCAGCATTTGATCTTCTTTATCCAACACAAAAAGTGCCTTTTTTATACCAAATCTGTCGAGGACTTCCTTAAACTTCTTTGTCTTGATCTCCTCCATAGGGAAATCTTTAAGTATGAGGAGCCTCTCTTCCTTCGCCTTCATGCTCAGTGCAGATCTCAGTGCTGCCTTCCTGACCTTTTTCGAAACCTTGTAGGAATAATCTCTATATCCAGGACCAAATACGGTTCCTCCACCTCTCCAAATGGGAGACCTCGTCGTCCCCGCTCTCGCCCTGCCCGTACCCTTCTGACGCCACGGTTTCCTACCCCCTCCGCGCACTTCGCTCCGACCTTTCGTTGAAGCAGTTCCACTTCGTCGAGAAGCCATCTGCATTTTCACCACCTCATAGAGGAGGGCTTCATTAACTTCCGCGCCAAAGACAAAATCATCGATTTCCAATTCGGCTACTTTGTTTTTTTCTATATCATATACATCAAGAACAGCCA
>Ga0307990_1002063_pt1 | contig 16360 bp, 32 predicted proteins | sample EllFjometagen129_FD_203168 | JGI IMG/M metagenome (GOLD analysis project Ga0307990, IMG submission 203168) | Marine microbial communities from Ellis Fjord, Antarctic Ocean - #129 | ecosystem: Environmental > Aquatic > Marine > Unclassified | place: Southern Ocean | collected 2014-10-08
TCCCGGACGCTATTGAGGTAACAATATGATCCCCGTCATAATTCGTTGTTCCGCTAATCGTAATTACATCATCGACCGAAACACTTCCTGTATCTGCGGTGAAAATAGTAATGCCTGGGAGCCGGGTGACAATACTCGTTATTGACCGTGTAGCGCTGGCGGATTCCTTCGGGGGGATTGACCCTAGCAATGATGCCGGGGGTCTACGCTCTAACCCACCATGCGGAGTGCTGAGGAAGTTGGACTGTTGCTTGTTCCCCTTCGCGTACTGTTCAAGGTCTGAACGTGTCCACAGCGACGGAGAAAGCAACCCGCCGCTTAAATTGTGCCTTACTAGCCGTTGCATTAATAAGACCTCCGATCATCTACCCCATACCGTCGACGCCCGCGAGTCCGCGAATAATTCTGCCGCTTCCTTCTGCTGTTCGGACTCTTCTTTGCATAAGCGTCGACGCGCTGTGCCGATGGCAAAACAAGCTGGTTAAATATGTTCATCAACTGCGCGAGCTTCTTGTCGTTCTCGGTGACGGGCAGACAGATTGCAATTCCGAGCTTTCCGCGCACAACTGCGAGTAAAGTGCTAGGCCATTCGGTAGGGTCAATCGAGTAGCGGTGATATTTAATGCGGATTGTTTCACCAATATTGCAATAAAGCAGTCCATTCTCAATCTCGTAATCAAATGATTCATCCCACGTAGGGCGCAGGAAGTCGTCTGGAAGCTCATAGCTGTATCCCCATAGCGAGGATTCATCATCGGTCAGATCGGTCGGTAATGTGAGCATAACCGGTTTTAAAAGCGCGTCCCATGTGTAATCCGTCTGAGCCTCACGAATTACTACATACATATGGCGCTGAACAACCGCAGGGATTAGACCGGTGTTGTCGTCGAATACTGGATTGGTCAAGAAGTCCTTCACCGCTTCACCAACGTCCTCTAGTGCCAGGTTACCAATCTCTGTCAGAGTTGATATAAAAGTTGCTGGTGCGGCCATTGCGTCTCCTTGTTTCTATCTTTTTAGCAAAAAACCCCCCTCCATGCAAGATGAAGGAGGGCATATCCGAAAGGACGTTGACGGATTAGGCAGAGATAATATCGCCCACAACTACGCCGCGGTCATCAGTGCGGACAAAGTCCACCTTCTCACGTGCGTATACTGCGGTATCAAAGCGGTGATCCGGGCTGATTCCTTCGCTGACTTTCATCGGCTTATAGGAAACCTTGGTAATCGCCTGCGGACACCAAGAGAACCAGTTGTCAATCGCAGTTGCGCCGCCAGAAGTCCACGTCCCGGTATCAGTAGCGCCGGAAACAGCAGACTCAATGACGAACGTATCAGCGGTTACGCTAACTACATCATAGGTTCCGTCCCATGCGGTGTCACCTGCAATCGTAACGGCTTCACCTGCAAGCAGTCCATGGGCTACATCGGTAAACGAAACAAGTCTCTCCCCCCCCCCTGGGGCAATAGCCGTGAAGGTTCCAGACTTGGTCGGGGAAGCGATCCCGCTAAACTGGCTCATGTAGCTGTTAGGCATAACGACGAATGTAACGCCGTCAATTTCTGGGATGTCGCCTGTGCGGAAGTTTTCATAGCTACGAACAAAGTCATTGCTGTGAATCTGCGATCGGCTATTTGCTCGGAAGTGCCGTGCCAGCGTGGAGCTGATGCAACAATAGATAGGCGAACCCTTGGCAAACCACACGTCGTCAAACTTTTCGCAGATGACAGAAGGCAGAGTTTCAATGGTAACTTCGGAATATTTCAGGTCTGCAACGATCTGAGTAGAAGGAAGAACCACAGATGCCAGCGTATCACTTGCATTACTTGTACGACTTACGGAAGGAGCAACAACACCAGTACCAAACAGCTCGTCACGGGTCTTATGGAGCTTGCGGACTCCGACATTAACCTCTTTGCCCTTGGGGTCGACCAAATGCTGCCAGCCCTCATCCTCGTCAAAATAATGGCCCCACTCATTCAACTGCGGGAGAGACTGCGTACGGATCTTATCAACGGCCATATGCGGCGTTTTGGTCGCTTTGTATGCGTCCCAAGTTTCCGTTCCGGTGTTGTAGTAGCCTTCACGAGTCGCCTTAGCGGTCAGTGCGGCGGTTGTTGCGTCGGCGGAGTCGAGAGAGTCAATGCCATCAATCCATACGCCTTTACCTGCTCCCATTTCTTCCATACAGAGGTGAGAAACAACGGAGTGGGCTGGATGTTCTCCGAGGAGGTCTTGTACGTTTGCTTTGAACTGCTCAAACTTATGCACTTCTACATGTGATTGCGTTGCCATGTTATCCTACTTTCCCTTGCGGGCTTGTGAACTATCAATACGGGTTTAGTCGTCTGACCGTGTTCACCGTCTAGTAGGTGGGGTCTGGCTGATCTCTGTTCGGGGCCGTAGCGTGTTCCAAATCTCTGATCTGCATAACCAGTACCCCTTTAAATGATTCGTGTCAAATAAAAAAACCTCCCCCTGTTCATAAGACAAGGGAAGGCGGGTTGTGCTGGGAAAGCATTACCTCGATTATTTAAACTTTTTCTTCATCAGCTCTCCTATTTGTGCAGTGACTTCATTGCGTTCAAAAGCATTCCCTTTATACGCCGGTGATGCCTTAAGTCGAGAAATTTGATCGTCAATGTCTGCGCCGCCTGCCTCGCCATCGTCAATCTTGTCCTCTGCCGTTCCGAGTGCTACCCCGTCAAGCATCCTGAGAACGTCCATATCACCATTGAGTCCAACAGCCGCTAGCTTGGCCATAGCGTCAGGGAATTGACCTTCTGCACGCTCTAGCCCTGCCATGCGATCTTTTGCCCCGTCACCCCACTCAGCTTTCAGCGTTGCGATGTTATCGGTGCGAAGTTCCGCCGCCTTTTCAACCATTTCGGCGCGATCCATTTCCATCTGTTCGCCCCAGATTTCCATTGAACCGGCGAGCTGGTCGTTCGACATGTTGATTTTCTTGAACGCATCGAAGATCCCAGCCTTGCGGTCGTCGCTCAGCAACTCGCTCTTTGAGATTGAATCGACCTCATACGCATCCGGGGCCGCCGCAACCACAACACCTTGCTCCTGCATCGAAGCAACAAAGGCGGTACGTTGTTCAGGAGTTGCGTCCTCACCAGGAGGCATAATCCCCTGCTTCCCGATCATTGAGCGCGTAGACTGGGTGTTCTTGACGTAATCCCCCAGCGTTTTGAACTCCTTGTCTTTGTCGGAAAACTCGATTCCATCAAAAGACGCGTCATCGGCCTCATACCAAAGCGGTTCGCTCGATTCCACTACCAAAGCCTTCTCTTCGATTATACCAGATTGAACCCCGGCATCCTGAACTCCTTCAACAATTTCGTCAGCCATTAGTTATTCCCCTTTTTGGTAGGGCGTTGAGACCGCAGGCGACGAGCAATGTACGAGGTTTTAGCGGCATCCTCGTTATTGTCGTCAGTGTCGGCCCCCAACTTGCCTTTCTTGGCTTGGATGGCGCGAGTCCGGCGGTTCACATAGTTCGATCCGGTATCCTTCCCGATTGGGTTACCGACTGGGCGTTCATTGCGTCCACTTGATCGGCGTTGCGATTCCGGGACTTCTTCCTTGGCGCTGATTTCAGGCTCTTCCACTTTTTCTACCGGCTTGACTGCGGGCGGAGGAGTAGGCGTGGGCGCAGGAGCAACCGGCTTGAATTCTGGTTCATCTGGTTCCGTCCCTGCATTACCTGTTTCGGTATCCGTCGCGTCTTCCTGCTGTTCCACCCAGTCAATGAGCATATTGCAACAGGTCTTCTTCCCGCGCCCTTGGATGAACAGCTTATCAACCGGCAATCCGTTATCCGTGGCGAAGTCCTTCAAGTCCTGCATTTCGATTTCTTCCAACTCGAAGCCATCGACAAAATCCTGCTTAGTCAACTTTTTCATTATACGCGTCCTTTCGTTTTGTCTTTAATCCAAACCGCAACATCATGCTTCACGAGGTTTGCGTTTTGGCCTAGCTGATCTTTAGCCCAAAGCGGTTTTCCAATCCCGCAATAGTCTTCAATCTCCTTGAGAACCAATTTGCCCTCGCGAGACCCAAAGACCTCTCTAAAATAATGCTCTATCTTGTCCGACTGGCTCTTTGCTTTTACGGTCATTGTGAAATCATCCCGCCGGCGCCGTCTTCAATCAACTGGTCAACCGGCGAACCAGCCTCAGCCGCCTTCATCGGGTCGATTCTCCCCGCCATATCGCCAGCTTGTGCGACGGCTTGCGCTTGTGCCGCCTCTTGATTCAACCGATTAAGCTCTTCATCGGCATCATCTGCATTGCGGATTATGTCAGGATCGACATTGTGAGACTCAAATATAGCAATAAGCGCAGGAATTACCTTGATAACAGCTTGAAGTTGCGGTGATTCTTGGATTGATCCGGTTAGTTTCAACGCTTGCGCAACCGCCTCCTGCATGGAAACGTTTTCAATCTCCCGTAGCCGAACATCAAGACGGCTCGTATACGTCACCTGCAAATCATCAATATTAACCTCTGTCGGAGGCGCATCCACTTGCCCCGAGTCGATCAAATCACTTGCGACGAGCTTATATACGCGGCGAAAGAAGTTCCCGAGCGAATTGGCAATAGGCGCAATGGCTTGCGTCCGCTCTGCAACCAACTGGCTGACCTCATAGGCGGTCTTTGCCCCAGCCTTGGCGTGTTCCAGCATGTTGAACAGGTCAATGAAGAACAGCTTATCGATCTCGTCGCGTAGCCATGATATAAAGTCCGCAGATATTTGTAACGCGCCGGAATCCGTTTTGTACATCCAAGGATCTCCCTTAGACAAATCGGCATAATTCACGCCGAACGATTCCAGCTCAGCGTTTTCTACCGCGTCCCGATCAGGAAGCCACATAGGAGGCCCAATAGCCAGTTCTGTCCCGTCAATAAAGTCAGACACGGTTTTCATAAGCGTGCGCATTACAGGTAGAGCCTGCATTGCGGGCGATCGTCCGTTTCGCTCTCCGTGCTTCGTGTAGAAATGCTCGACGACATACCGCATATGCCTCGACCCAGACTCACGGCATACCTTTCCCGTCGTAACATGGACGTGCATTGAGATGTATTGCATCTTCGACCAGTGCTTTGACGCGGATTCTGGATCGTACTTGCGATTTTTCTTTACGCAATGGATGAAGTCGAACTTTGTTTTGCTGTCTGTTTTGTCCCATGCGACTTGAACAACCTTCGGACAGTCGCTATATCCGAACTTTTCAACCGCTTGGTCAGCCGTGTACGTATATTCCCTGTACAATTCGCAAACATTTCCATCCGCGTCGTATAAATAATGACATTTTCCAATAGGGAAAACCTTATATTCGTGCCTCAGAGTTGTCGGATTCCATTGGATGTACATAACCCCGCCACCGAATGGTACGTAGTCAGTCAGCCAATTGGCAAAAGCCTGAGCAAACTTCGATTGCCCGATATGGTGATGGGTCTGCTTTGATAGAGTCGCGTACCATTCCCGAACCATTGGGAGCTTCATTATCTGATCATCAGCATCCGCAATATTTCCCTTGCCCATTGCCATTGAATTTGAATATAGACCGCCCTGGAGCAGTTGGTTTGCGAGAATACCCGTTGAAATGATCGGTTGTAGAATTTCAGAGCCTTCCGACACCTCCAAAAGCGTTTCTTGCTCTGGCGCGAATAAAACCGCTATTTCGTCCATGAGGTCAATGTATGTATTATCATCCCCCTTGATTGACTCACAGGTTGCTATTACAGCCCGGCCCTTTTGCATTGGTCGTTCCATTGGTTACGCTCCTGTTTTCGCGTTGAACAGCCCAGCAAAGCCGGTACGCATTGCAGGGTTCGTCAAGTGCGTTGACATTCTCCCCTTCTTGTTGGCAATCTCGTCAAGTGTGCGTTGCCCTGCCGCCTTCACATCCTCGCCCTCTGCCTGAACCGGAGCGGGTCGCGCTTCCCGAGTTGGTACATCTGGAGACTTGCCCATATTAATTACCTCGTTTCATTTGCCTTGCGGTGTAGCATATCCCGCCCGACTTAGCAAACGGCTTAAAGCCAAATAGTTCAGTTGTTCGCGTAATGATCTTATCTGATAAATTATGATGCCCGTATAGAATGGTCAGACGTTCGTCCAATTCGAGCCATCTCATAATTGCATTAACTTTCCTATAAACCGAAGTCGGGTTATGTATCCGGCCCGCGCAGTAGTGAAGCTCGGCCGTGTTATGCTCTGCCCTGTAGTCCGTGATTGCTAACAACGCCACAACCTCGCCGCGTTCTGTAACCGCCATCGGGTCAATCATCATGTTAGACCCCGCCCCCGTCCACCATTCAACCCAATAATCAGGATAGGCGAACGGATCCGGCCAGAACTCCCTGCCCCGCGAACACGAGAAGAACGCGCTATGGATTAGCTCTTTGCTAGCGCTCAGGATGGTTTCAGCCATGATTATGCCCTTTAAAGAAAATCGCCATCGATGTATCAGGCAACATGCTCGAACCCATAACCTTGATTAGTGACGACTTCGGCGGCGGCTGCATAAATAGATTGGCGTGCTTGTTGTTTATCACGCAGGTATCTTTCCTTGAATTGAACCCGTTGCGCTTGAATAGGTCTGCCCAGTACGCAACATTTTCCTTTTCCAGCTTCGCGTCAATCCGACTTAATCCTTCGCTTATCTGATCCCGCGATAGTCCGACTACCTTTTGCTGGTCGGTAGTTGTGACCAATTTCTTTTTCTTTCCGAACAGGTTCTTTATCATGTATTCCTCCGTTTCCTTTTGCTTTGCCAAGTGGGCACCTATCCCACACGGCTCGAATGTTCTCAACTCTGCGGACTGAACCCTTGCTCATTAATGCCGCCTAAGTTTCCTTGCCCGCCGACCGCGCCCCTTGCCGGGATTCTCGATTGACATGCGTTTCAATTCATCTTCCACCCAATACCGAATTCCATCGACACCGTGATTAAACCTATCCTCCGGTTCTTGAGTCCATTGACCGTCAGGCTTGCGCTTCCACGCATATTGGTCAAGCTCTTGGTGCAGATCTGTGCTGTGCCGGTGAACGAATAACGGGGTGCGTTTCATTAAGTCGATTCCGGCCACAATCGAACCGGGATATTTTTTGCATGACGTTACGGAATACCCTTCGGCGTTTAGCTCTGCAATCTGCTCCGGCCTTGCGCTATCAGCAACGATCTTAGCGTTTTTCTTTATCCCGTGATCTTCAAGCATCCCCTGTATGCTGCGCGTATTCGGATTTGCATGTGAACGGCATGTGATTAATCCTCGCTCCCTGAACACTTCGCGCACATATAGCCGGGACTGGAATAAGGCGCACTCAACAAGCGCTGTCGGGTCCGCGCTATAACCAAAGTCCATCCCGTATCCGTGCCGCTGGCAAAGGTGTTGCGCGGGCCAGTCTTCCGGTTCGCAGAACTCCCAGAACTTGAATATTGAACCCTCGCGCTTTGCCCTTAGCCCAAGCCCGTACACGTTCCAAAAGTATTCGTCCGCAGTGCCGGAAATCTTATTTTCATGAACATTTGGGTTTGTGGACTCGATCTCGTCTACAATCTTCTGAGCAAGGTGCATCAGGTTATCTTTGTACGTCGAGTGCATGTATAAGCAGTTTGACCGGGTGAGCACCCTATCGAAAAGCCAATGCTTAGAAAGCGACGGGTTAAAGTCTATGAGCGTCATAAGCCGAGTACGCGCTACAATCTGCCTATATGCCTCGTAGTGGTGTTCCAACTCATTCAGCCAAGCAAAGTCACGCTCCGGTCCGTGGAGCTTGCCAGCGTCCGACGTTCCCTTGAACTCCATGATAGAGCCATTTTTGAAAGTGAACTTCTTTTCTTGCCCGTTCCAATTTCCTTCCTTCCACAACCCGGCATAGTCATCGAACCGCATTATGTCCTTGAAGTCCCGCACAGTTGACGTTGTGTGGGTCGCTTCGTTGAATCTAAAACATGTTGCCACTAGCTTTTCTTGAGCAAGGACGTTTATCAGGTATTCCAGAATAGACCAAGTTTTACCGCTACGGGCTGACCCCTCGAAAACGATGATGTCCTTAAACGCAGGCGTTCCCACCTTGTCGTGGTTCTCCAGAAGCGCCTTGAGGTTCTTATTTACTGCGACTTCATTCATCCGTTCGTTTACTTCCCAGATTATTAGGGTTTCATCTTCTTGAGCTTGAACACGGACACCTCGCCAGAAACGTCGATCTCCTGCTTATCGCGCCATCGAGTAGGGTTGCGATTCTTGAGCCAAAATATTTGAGCGGTGGTATTCCCGTCCATTGCTGTATTATATAGGCTTTTGGCAACATTTGAATCAGCGTCTTCCTTTCCTTCCTTTATGGCGGAACTAAATTTAGGGTATTTTTTTTTCCAACGCTTTATAGTTTCGTTTGACACATTAAAGAAATTGGCCATCTCTTCATTGGTTGCTCCCAAAAGGCACAGCTTAAAAACAGCCTCGCAATATTCTTCCTTGTAAAGAGTAGGTCGCCGCTCTTTTATCAAGTCCTCCGGCTTTTTCTTCGGTGTCATTGGTCGTTTCTACCCCTTTTCCATTGGTTCTGTCAACGTTATTCCAAGCCCGCGCATAATTGTCGCGGCATCCATATCCGAACCAACCAAGTCGAGCATCCTCTCCAGGTGGCCGCACTTGAACCAGTGAACCAGAGCAACCACACTATGCTTTTTCCTAAAATGCGCGGATACTACCAACGGCTTGCCCTTCCACATCGGCCAAACCTTAATACATTCGCCGTCCACGATGACCCCGGCCTGTCGCAGAACCTTGAAATCTTTAACCGCTTGCGTGATTACTGCGTAGCCTAGTTGTTCATATACGTTGATCATTTAATTTCCCCATTCAGCAGCAGTCCGCGAATAAGCTCCGACGCCTTCCGCCCCTTGATCGCTACCTTGTGCCGCTTGACAAACAGCGCCTTCTCGTCCGGCGTGAACCGCGCCCCGATGTAGCATATGCGGGTGCAGGCTTTCTTCTTGCGTGGCTTCATGATTCCGGTTCTCCTGTTCTCATTTGCGAACAACGTCCTAAGCCATCAACGCGCTTGCAACACGGATGATGGCCTTGTATTCGATCAGCCACGTTTTCAGGTCGGGCTGGTCATTCGCGCAAAGCCTGGCAATCTCTTTCACAGCCGACTCGATGCTGTTGTAATACCCGACGAACGAACGCGATTCCTTTCCGGCGTTGTCGCCGTCCTTCACGATTGCGATCTTGTTGACCGTGTAGTTGCGGTCGTCCGATGCTTCGATTTCGTAGTTCTCGATCCTCTGTTTCATCCCTTCGCTCCTTTGCGCCCCCTCGCGGGGGCTGTTGGTTAGTAAACTATTTCTCCTAGCGTCCACTTGAGCGCTTCAATGGCTCCTTTTGGCACCTTTCGCGGGTCGCAGATAATGCTCGATTTTGGTCGACACCGGGTCCGGCCGATTGTGCCGCTTTATACGCTTCTTGCTTTAAGTCTATCTCCCGATTAATTGCACTATTGATTTCTTTTGCTGTCCGTTTAATTGTCATGTTTTCTTCTCCGTGGTTGGTTGGTTCGTTGTTCATGGGTAAAACGCATAACGATTAGCGGCAGGATCAAAGCTTTATTTTCAACTAATTTCAGTAATGTGCAGAATCCTTAGCAAAACAGCACTTTTTAGGGGTGAAATAAATCTGCTTTTGTAAATAATCACTTAACCCAAACCTGCACATACGGCGTACCATTCTCAGAGTGAAGTTCCCGCGTCACCACATCGTAATCGTAGTTGCTAATCATCGACCTCACCTTATCAATCGGGAAGTTCAGCACTTTGAACCCCTGCCCCGGCTTCATTGTTTCGAGCAGGGTTTGAACCTCGACGCGAATCTTCTTGTTTCGGGCGATTGAATATTTCTTGATGTCCCCGGCGTTTCGTTGCGTCGGTTTTGTAACTTCCCATACTGGTATTACTATCGGTTCATTCATTTCGTTTCTCCGTTACGTTTGCACTTCCCTTCAGATCCGACTCCGACCAATGCACCATTACCGATTTAATGTCTGTTAGTTTCATCATTCTTTCTCCTTTGGGGTCATTTTCTAACCATTATTCTCGCTTGGCAGTTTATACAATCGACAGTTTCCGAAACATCATTTTTGAAAAGCGTTTCGTCAATTGGTTGATTCGTGTTACAATGAGGGCACTCAAACCAAATCTCACTCCACGCCTCTGTAATGTAAGGCGTTTCACCAAGCATCTTTTTTAGTTCCTTTGACATTTCCATTTTTCGATCTCCTTTGTTCCCCGCCCAAACCGCGTTAGACGGAGGCATTCCGTAAAATTAACTGTTAGATTTCCAATATAATAATCTTTTCTCCTTCTTCACCGTCTGACACCCAGCCACGCGCAATCGGTACAGCCCCTTCTTCCTTACGAACTAAAACGGTGTCTGAATCACACTCTTGTAAAAACTCTATCAATTCTTTTTTCTTCATATCATTCTCCTTTCCGACAAATCAGTCGGCTCTATCGCTATGATCAGCGCCGTTGGTGGCGTTGGATGGATAAGCAATTAGCTCGCATCTATCGTAGTTAGTTGTCCAAAACTCATGAGTTCCAGCAACGCCGCCCAATTCTTTCACGCCTCGCTCAACATCCATTTTAGTGGAGAAAGAAACCTTCCCGCAGTCCCTTAGTCTCCGAGCTAGTTCTTCCGCAGTCCCAAGCTCAACCAGAAGTTTTCCAGACTTCATTAGCCTGTAATTCAATTCATCGCTGAATATTGACCCTTCATCGCAGTGACCGCACCGGCAGCCACACGCAATATGAAAGCATTCGGCGCACACAATGATTCTATCACCGCATTTCTCGCATGTGTAGCCAAGATCGTAGTTAGTCGATCCGCACTCGCACTTGATCCGGCTTGCACTTAGCTCTGTATACTCCGGGCGCATTGACTCCGCGAGCTTTGATACCGTTATTTCTATGTTTGGTTTCACTCTCTCCCCTCCGGCGCGATCTCTACAAAGCGCCCTCTCTCTAGTTCTGGTCGCAATACAACGCTTCCTGTGTCGCCGTATGACGTTTTCTGAGCCTCAAGAACTATCGTATCATCCATCCCGCCATAAACTGACTTCATTCCGTCCGGGAATCCAGAATCCTGGAAAACGAGAACCGCCCGCGCAGATTGAGTTTGCGAACCAGCTCCCTTGATTGACCGCTTGGAAATCCATTGCCCGTCTTCGATTTTCGTCAGGTGCATTACCGGGATGATTGCAACGTCGTATTCTTTTGCCGCCCGAACGAGTGCCGCCATGATATGGTTTTCTTTCTGCGTTTGGTTTTCACCTACCGACGTGATCAAATCCTTAAATCCGTCCACAACAACGCCCCGGATTCCATATTTACGCTTATGTATGGCAATCTCTGTTACAAGCCTCTCAACGGTCGCTGAGCGGTCGCATACGTGCAAGGGTAGTTCTGCTACCCTTCGCAGTGCTTCTCGGTGCTTATCCATGAACTCCGGCGTTCCTGCACCCCTTCTGATAGAAAACATGTCATACCCACCGTATGTTGCCGCAAGATTCGACACCATGCGCTCTGCGGTATCCTCAAAAGCAAAATATAGGATCGGGATTTCGCGTGTCACCCAGTACTCCGTCAGGCAGGTAGCAAGCCTGGACTTGCCTTTCCCGTCCCTTCCGGCAAGCGGTGTAACAGCCTTTGACGGTATTCCAAGCGTTCGCAGTTGGAAGTTTCTCCACGGGAACGGAAGACCGAACGGCTTCCCATCTGCAATCATCTGGGAGATTTTAAACGCCTCGTCCGTTATTTCCTCGATGCTACGGGACTCCTTATCCGATGTTTCGTTCAATGTTTCCAGTGTGGCCCCCATTGAATCCATTACCGTAAACGGGTCTTCCCCTTTTCCAATCTCGTTTATTGCTCCAGTGGCGGCAATCAGAACCTTTCGGCTTGCGTGGTTGGATCGCAGTACGTCAATCGCGCTTTTGAAATCCTCTATACTGTGCGCCCACTGCGGGGTTTCCTCACAATATCCCATTGCCATCGGGTGTTTATCGAATATCTTCCCGGATTGCATGACAAGGATGTTGTCGCGCTTATTCCAGCGGGTTACGGCCACCAATTCAAATAGAGCCGTGAACATGTCGCCGTCTTTGGAGTCGTCGAACCACTCGTGCATGACGCCGGATTCCATTGCTGTCTGCATATTGTCGCTGTTGAACATGCAGGTTGAAAGTATATCGTGTTCAATATTTCGCATTTTCTAAAACCTCTTTTTCCATTTCACTCACTCGATCTTCACCGTACCGTCCAACCATCTTTTCACGGAATATCGCAAAGCGATTGTCGAATTTCATCAGGCTTAGATCGCTCTTTCGCTTTTCCGCGTCTAGGTCTGCGGACATTTCGTTGAACGTGGTCATACTAACCCAATTTGCGCCATTGTGGGAGTGTTGCTCTTATCCGGCGCATCAAATCCACGGTGGAAGTCTGCAACGACCGGGAAGCGGCGCGATTGGTTCCATGCGATCGTCAACCCCTCTCCAAATGTTTCCTCGGTGAATTGCTTTGATAGCTCACGGTGGTAGATGTCAACTACACCAGCCATTTTATTTTCAGAGTCGATGTGCTTGGGCATCCCGAATACAAGTGAAAACTCGATGAATGCTGTTTTTACTGTTTCGCGGTTGAGTGTCATACGTTGCTCCAGTTGATTTTTGTTTCTCTTTTACCTACCATCCAATTTTTAAGCGTCTGGTTTGGGTTGTCCATTTCAACCCCGGCAAACTTTGCCGACATGCCAGAGATTGCCTCGTACCACTTCGATCTGTCAGGTTGAGCCTGTAGCGAGTTCGCAACATGGAACCCCTGCACGGATGCAAAAGAATCGTTGCTTGCGTAGACGGCGGCTATGGCATCAGCAATCGAAGGGTTCTCACAATCAATCTTTGCGATGAGGGCGGGGAATGACTCTCCTTCTTCCTTTATTCCTTTCTTTGCTTTATTACCCTTCTTGTTAGTGTACCCACTTTGTTCCCCCAGTGTTCCATCTGTGTTCCCTCTGTGTTCCCCGTTTGTTTCCTCTTTGTGCGAGTTGTACGAGTCAGGGCGCTGGTAAATATCGTAATTGCATATGCTTATATGTGTTCCTTTTCTGTGCGAGTTGCGCTTTAAAAAGCCTATTCCATCCAAATCAGACAGGATGTTTAGGATCTTCTTTCTCGAATATTCCCGCATTGACCGGTTTTCATAATAAGCGCAGTTTTCAGCAATCAATGACATGCTTGTTACAAGCTCCCCTCGTGATACAGTTGTGCCGTCAGGAAGTGAGTGCTTGCGCGATGAATGCCTAGCTCGAAGTATTAGATATGCCGCAACCCTAAAGTGTCCAGGGGGGAGCATCCAGAGGGACGAGTCTAGTGTGTCTCGTGATAGAAGCGCGTAGCCTCTTTGGAGCTTATCACTCATTAATAAACCTCCCGAACTGCTTATCAAGTTCCGACCAAACGATTCGTTTGATGGTATTGATTTGAGGTTCGGGAAGGTTGTAGCTTTCTAGAGTTTCGGCCATAGACCCTATTACGGTGTCCCCGGCCTTCTGGAATTGTGCTTTTGTCATACCAACCTTTCCTTTTGGCAACCACTGCCTTTTGTATCCATTTCTTCCCTGCTTATACCCTAACCCGGGCGGCGGGTCAAGGGTTATGTGTTGTAAAATTCCATGTCCAGCCCTTCCATGAATTTATCCGGTGTTTTCTATCAGGCCGAAGCCTTCTTAGTTGGTGCGCGGCAAGGCTTGGATCGTTATCAGCATCGTCACTTTCAAATAGTTGAGTGTTGTTCCTTACAAAATGTTCAATATTGTCAAACTCATACTTACATCCGCGAGGGTCTATAATAAGCCAATGCTTTGCATGTTTATTCGTTTCAAATTTTCCTGTGTGTGGATGGTTTTGTCTGCAAAGAACATTAAACTCAACAGCACTACGAGGCTGGATACGACCAGTATTAATATGCTTTGCATTGCATGATTTTGAGCAATGTGTTTGCCCTTTTCGGTATGATTTAAACATATTACCGCACCAAACGCATTCTCTTTCAGGAGACTGCTCTGTTCTTAATTTGGATCGTTTAATATCATACTCCCTCATTTTTTCCCTATTCATTTCCCTGTAATTAAGGCATCTCACTCTATTCTCTTCTTTTGTCATACCTCTCCTTTGTTTCCCTGAATCGATCTCTCGTTATCGTTCCCCCTGAAAAGCTCGTCTGCCGGGAAGATCGCCTTGCAATCCGGGCAATTGATCATTCCAGTGTCCGCCCTGATCCGCGTGGCCTTTCCCTTTAACCCGCAGTCGGGGCATTTGTAGCGCCTTGAGTATTTGTTCATTGTGTCAATCCTCCGGTTAAATGTATTCAAACGTGAACTGGTGACGCTTCCCGCACCGACCGCTAAGAATCCCTTGGATGTGTTCCCGCCCCACTCCGGTCAGCCTTGACGCCTTGGACACGCTCTCGAACTCGTAAACCGTGTCAGGGTCGGCCTTGGCTATTACGCGGATAGGGCGGGGCGTGCTACTGAATTTCAGCATTTGTCTAGAACTCTTCATATTCTTTCACCGCTTCTTCTGCTAGTTCTACGAGAGAGACCATCCATTCGCGCGGAACAAACAGCTGTCCTTCCCCGTCACAACCGGAATACTCTATTATTGTTTTTGCGCTTCCTGCAAATGCTATTAACATCATCATTTTTTTCTTCATGCTTTCGTCCTTTGGTTTGGTTTATGGATAGACAATCGCACATACCCCGAATCGAGTCAACCGAATAAATCGTAAAAAATACGAAAATAGATCTTGACCGGTTAAGACAGTGTGCTAGATTGGACCCAGATCGAACGAAAACCAACCAAGGAGAATCACGATGAGCGAACACGACCAGCACGTAACCGGCCACAACGGATGTTGCCACCCCGACAACCGCCCAGCAAACGAATCAGAGAACCCGCGATATTGCGAACGGTGCGTCTGTGCGCATGATGGGTATTGCAAGCAACTCGGACAATGGCTATGCGAGGAGTGCGCTTGCTTGGCATTTGAAGCGGAAATAACCGAACGGATTGGGCAATATTCAGATGATGCAGTTTTGATTGATTGCGCATTCGCCGCCTCAACCCCTCGCACGAACTCGGAAGGGCTTTACACATCGGTCGATTTTGAAATAGCTTGTGAACCTCACTCGGTTTCATTCGACGAACTGGCAAAAATTAAAGCTAACAAGGAGAAGTAGGATGAAAACAATTGAACGGATCGAATACGAAGCAAAGCTCAAGATGGCCGTGATGAAACTAGCATTTGCATATTCAAATTCAGAATCAGGAGCAAAGCCCGACATTATGCTGATGCCGGAGTGGTTGTTTATGGTGAAATTAATCGAACTGGAGGAAGTAGCATGAAAAGGTTCCACTCACACAAGAACGGTTGCCAATGGAAGCAGGAAGATGTCGTGCGGTACTGGTTTGCCGAAGATTTTAAAGGCGCTGGAAATTGGGCAGTTGTAAAAGCGGTAAACGGGGATTTGGTAAGTCACAGTAGCAACGGTGAAGAAACAGGAGTCGTGGGCTTTAGCGTTGATGAATACCTTGGCATTATTTCTGATTCAGGGTGCTCCATCGAAGTGCAAGAGTCCGACCTTCCATACCTCGAAAAGCCGGATGGCGACTGGGAGTTTCGGAAGGTTGAAAGTTCGGATACAGAGGCATTCTTTGGATTTCAGCAAGTGACGAGCGCACGAGGGAATATAATTACAGGCGTTTCTGATGTATTCCTAAACCAGATTCAGAGCACCCTTTCCGGCCGCCGCTGGTGCGCCCCGCGCAAGGTCGATGCGTTCGAGTCGTGGTGGGATGAAAATGCTGTTTCAGTTGGCTATGAGGCGACTGGAAATAAGGATGTTGCTAAGGCATCATGGTACGCGGCGAAAAGCGAGGGCGAGTCATGAAAGGCAAATACCCGATGAACGTACACTTGATGGCAATGGAAGAGGCACAGCGCGAGAAAGAGGCAAGGCGGTGGCGGAATGAAGACCTCGGGTTCTTCCTGTTCCTGGTGACTGCGATCTGCGCTTGGGTCGCTGTGTTCTGGCTCGGTGGTATCGCGCTGGGGTGGTGGTAGTTGGATAAGTACCGTCTAATCTACGCAATCGGCGGCGAGCGAATGGAGAAGGATTTCAAGCACCATTCCGCGCTGGTCGAATTTATCAGGCGGCCCGAGGTCGAGTATTTCTCGGCGGTGTGGCCGGATCGGTTAAAGCAAAAAAAAGGAGCTAAATGAAA
>Ga0307990_1002064_pt1 | contig 16359 bp, 12 predicted proteins | sample EllFjometagen129_FD_203168 | JGI IMG/M metagenome (GOLD analysis project Ga0307990, IMG submission 203168) | Marine microbial communities from Ellis Fjord, Antarctic Ocean - #129 | ecosystem: Environmental > Aquatic > Marine > Unclassified | place: Southern Ocean | collected 2014-10-08
CTGATTGTTTTAGCTGTTTTTGTTCTGCCTTCACCTCTGCATTTCGGACAGCAGTTCTTGATTATTTTACCTTCACCATGACAGGAAGGACATTCCACTATTGTTTGCATTTGGCCAAATAATGAGCGAGTCATCTGACGTACTTGTCCAGAACCATTACATTGACTGCAAGTTTCCACGGAACCATCTTGAGAGCCTGAACCATGGCAAGTTTCACAAGTGTCTTGAATATTAATTTTAATTTTTTTACTGATTCCTTTGGCTATTTCTTCTAAAGTAAGAGAAAGAGAGATTTGTAGATCTTCACCTTGATTACTTCTTCTGCGACCTCTACCACCTCCGCCAAAACCTGAACCAAATAATCCTTCAAAGATGCTGCCAAGTCCACCACTTCCAAAAATATCATTAAAATCTCCGGCATGAGAAAAATTATCCCAACTGAATCCACCGCCACCAAAGGCACCTTCCATTCCGGCATGACCAAATTGGTCATATTTTTGTTTTTTATTTTCATCACTGAGAACTTCATAGGCTTCAGATGCTTCTTTGAATTTCTCTTCAGCTGCTTTATCATTGTTGTTTTTATCTGGATGATATTTCATCGCCAGTTTACGGTAAGATTTTTTTATCTCAGATGTGTTGGCGTTCTTATCTAATCCCAGAACTTCATAATAATCTCTCTTAGCCATCATTCTCCTTTTAACAATTCAACCTTGCGAGGACAATGCTCCGCAAGGCTAAATCTTCTATCTATCTAATTTGGATGTGTTTGATTATTTTTCTTCTTCGTCCACTACTTCAAAATCAGCATCTACCGGACCTTCCTCTTTTTTCTCTTGCTGAGGATTCTGTCCACCCATTTTACTTGGATCGAAATCAGCATTTCCCATATTTGGATCTGCTCCACCCTGGGCTTGTTGTTCTTTCTGCATTTCTGCATAAATTATCTCACCAATCTTTTGAGCTTTCTTAGCTAGATCGTCACGAACTGCTTCATATTCCTCTTTGGAACCTGATTTCTTATTAAGCTCTTCAAGTTTTTCTTTAGCTTCTTTTATAGCTTCTTCGATTGGTTTTTTCTCATCTTCTTTGAGCTTGTCACCATGTTCTTCCATGCTTTTTTCGGTTGAGAAGATCAGTGTATCAAGCTCATTTCGTGCATGGGTAGATTCTTTTTGCTTGGAGTCTTCATCAGCGTGAGCTTCGGCATCTTTCACCATTCTATCAATTTCACTTTCATCGAGTGAACCTGTTCTTTCTATCTTGATAGATTGCTCTTGTCCGGTACCTTTATCCTTAGCATGGACATGCAAGATTCCGTTTGCGTCAATATCGAAAGTAACTTCAATTTGTGGAATTCCACGCGGTGCAGCTGGAATACCTGTTAGTTCAAAGTTACCAAGTCTTTTATTATCGGCAGCCATAGAACGTTCTCCTTGCAGTACAACTATTGAGACCGCCGGCTGGTTATCTGCAGCAGTTGAGAATACCTGGCTCTTCTTAGTTGGAATTGTTGTGTTTCTCTCGATGAGAGATGTCATCACTCCACCCAGAGTTTCAATACCAAGTGAAAGCGGAGTTACATCAAGCAGAAGAATGTCATTTAAGTTTTCATCACCTGCCAGAATTCCACCTTGAATTGCAGCACCAACTGCAACAACTTCATCAGGATTCACACTTTTGTTTGCTTTTTTACCAAAGAATTTTTCCACAGCATCTATTACTGCCGGAACTCTAGTACTTCCACCAACAACTAAGATTTCATCAACATCACTTGCTTTAAGTTTAGCATCTTTAAGTGCAATTTTACAAGGATCAATAGAACGAGCGATAAGATCACCAATCATTTTATTGAATTGTGGAAGAGATAGATCAAGACTTAGATGTTTTGGTCCGGAAGCATCTGCTGTAATAAATGGCAGATTGATGTTTGTTGTTTGAGTTCCGGAAAGTTCGATCTTAGCTTTTTCAGCAGCTTCCTTAACTCTTTGCAAAGCCATTGCATCGCCGGAAATATCTACGCCTTCCTGTTTTTTGAATTCATCTAAGATCCAATCCATGATTTTTTTATCAAAGTCATCTCCACCAAGATGTGTGTCACCGTTTGTAGAAAGAACTTCCACAACACCTTCTGCAACTTCCAGAATAGAAATATCGAATGTTCCACCACCAAGGTCGTAAACAGCTACTTTTTCTTCTTTCTTGCTTTCGAGTCCGTAAGCCAGAGCAGCAGCAGTTGGCTCATTGATAATTCTTTTCACATCAAGACCGGCAATTTTACCAGCATCTTTTGTGGCTTGTCTCTGAGCATCATTGAAATAGGCAGGAACTGTGATAACAGCTTCTGTAATTGTAGTGCCAAGATGTGCTTCTGCTGTTTCTTTCATTTTTGTGAGAACCATTGCAGAAATTTCCTGCGGTGTGAAATCTTTATTTTCTACATCAATGTGGACCGTAGCTTCACCAAATTTTCCACCTTTGATCTGATAGTTTACGTTCTGAATTTCAGAACCAACTTCATTCAGTTGTCTTCCCATAAACCTTTTAATTGAAGAAATTGTATTCTTCGGGTTTGTAACAGCCTGACGTTTCGCCAACTGTCCTACTAATCTTTGTTTGTCTTTGGTAAAAGCAACTACAGACGGTGTAGTTCTTGTACCTTCTGCATTTTGAATAACAGTTGGCTTTCCACCTTCCATTACACTAACGCATGAGTTTGTTGTTCCAAGGTCGATACCTATGATCTTACCCATTATATCCTCCATTAAACCTTATTCTTTTTTTTCTTTTCTTTTTTTGGTTTTATCTCTTCCGGTTTTTCACCATTAGAAACCGCTACACGTGCAGGTCTTATCACCTTAGAATTCATTGTGTAGCCATTTTGAATTACTGCTGCGATCTTATTATCTTCCAGTTCAGAAGGAATGTGTGCCAAAGCTTCATGAAACTGCGGATCAAATTCTTCTTTTAATGCTTCAATTTTTTCCACGCCTTCTTTCTTCAAAACTCCATCCAATTGTTGAAAAATCAGATCAATTCCTTTTTCGAATGATTCACGATTTTTTTCTGCATCAGGAAGCAGAGCACGTTCAAAGTTATCAACAACATCACAAAGTTCTAAAACTATTCTTTCAGTTGCATTTTTAATCCAATCGGATTTTTCCGAAATTGTTCTGCGCCTAAAATTCTCAAATTCAGCAGCATTGCGTACCCACTTATCTTTCAACTCCGCATTCTCTGCTAAAAGATCTTGATATTTCTCTTCAATAATTAGTTCTTTTTTCTGCTCTTTATCTTTCTGCAAATCTTTATTGTTAAGATTTTTTTCCGTTTTTTTCTTAGTCATTTTTTTGGTACCACCATACCTTTTTTCGTGCTTTCTGTTATTATATTCGCAATATCTCTGATAATTGCGATATTTTTTGCATAATTCATTCTAATCGGACCGAGCACACCCAGATATCCCGGAATTCCAAAAATCTCATATTTGGCAAAAATCATAGCATAATTGGTAAATTCTACCTGGGAAAAATCTTCACCCATGAGGATATTCCATGGTCCTGTCTCTTTCTCCTGCATAAGATTGATCAGATGATCTTGCCTTTGCATAAAATTAAGGAAAGTCAGAATTGATTTCTTATCATCAAATTCGGGCTGCTCCAAAAAGGAGATATTCCCATCGAAATGAATATAATAATTGCTGATCTCTGAAAATGCATTTTGCAGTTCTTCTAAGAACTGTTTTAATATTGTGTTCTCTTCAGTAACTTTTTCAGCAAGTTCTTCTAAAACTGTATTTTGAATATCAAAAATTCTTAAGCCAACAAGTGTATCATTCATGTAACGCACAATTGCTTTTAATTGCTGAGAAGTCATACTGTGATCACATTTTAAGATAACAGTTTTATCAAGACCAGAATCCAGGCTGACAACAAAGAGTAACTTATTGCTCGATATCTTAAACACGTCCAGCTTTTCTAGATAGCCGTAAGAAAATTCAGGTTCTGCTACAAAACTTAATTGATCTGTTTCACGAGCAAGCAGTTGCATAACGTAATGAAGTGCCAGAGGAGTATCTTTATAATACTTTATTAGGATATCACGTAGAAGATCAGCTCTATCAAAATGATCTTTAGAAATCTCGTCTTTACTTTTTTCAATGTAAGTTCTATAACCCTGAATTGTCGGAATCCGTCCTGCGGAAGTGTGAGGTTGATAGATCATATTTGCTTTTTCAAGTTTGTTCAGATCTATCCTGATGGTTGCAGGGCTCGTATTTTCCAGATATTTCTCACATATCAGTTTTGAAGATATAGGTTCGCAGGAACTTACATATTCCTCAACCACATACTTCAATACCTGCTCAATACGGATCTCATTTTTTTTCATCTAGTTTTTCCTCATATCTATTAGCACATTTAAATCCCAACTGCTAATTAAAGACAATTTAATCACGGACATTCAGTTGTCAAATAATTTTTTAGCAGACGTAACAAAAGAGTGCTAATAAATCCATGGAATCATTGTTGCTAGTGCTCTGTGGAATGTACACGGTTAATTATGGTTTAGGAATTGTGTATTTGTTGACATTCATTCTAAGATTCAAGACAGATGTTTTATAAGAAGAAGGAGTGATTGCATGAATGGAATAATCTTTTTTAAAACAAAGAAATTAGAAGTAATAAAAAACTTTTATCTCAATGAGGTTGGTTGCAGAATCTGGCTGGAGCAGGCAGATTGCTGTATTTTTAAATTTGGTAATATGTTGTTTGGCTTTTGTGATCGGGAAGTTGTTGATAAGTGTGGAATGATAACTTTCTTTTATGAAACAAAAGAAGAGATTGATGTGATGTATTCGAAATTCTCCTCAATTGCTGAAGATAAACCGAGGATGAATCCAAAATACAGGATTTATCATTTCTTCGCAAAAGATCCTGAAGATAGAATTATTGAATTTCAATGGTTTGAAAAAAAGATGATTATTTAAGAAAAATAAACCCCTCAAAATATCCCTTTACGAAGGAGAGTTAAACGGAATAACTGATGCACAAAGCTGTTTATAAAGTTGTTTAATTATTTTTTATCTTTCACAAATTTATCGAACCAATCGATCATTTCTGCCAGAACATGCAATCCTGATCTTCTAGCTCTGTATCCATGTCCTTCATATGGCAGTATCACCAGTTTTGCAGTTGCACCGTTTCCCTTTAAGGCTTGATAAAATCTTCTTGATTGCAGAGGATAAGTTCCAGAGTTAGGATCATCTTCACCATGAATAAGTAAAATAGGTTCTTTAATCTTTTCAGCATGAGCAAAGGGTGAAACTTCCAGGTAAAATTTTTTCGCTTCCCAGAATGTACGTCTTTCACTTTGGAATCCAAATGGTGTTAATGTTCTGTTGTAAGCTCCACTTTTGGCAATGCCAGCTGCGCAAAGATCGCTGTGAGCCAGCACATTAGCCACCATGAAAGCTCCATAACTGTGTCCTACGATTCCCACTCTTTCCGGATCAATTATTCCTCTTGTATCTAAATATTCTATGGCAGCTTCTACACTGCTTACTGTCTGTTCAATAAATGTTTCATTCACAGTTTCCGGATCACCAACAATAGGAATTGATGCTTTAGTGAGTACAGCATATCCCGCTAGAGTAAAGTAACGTACAGAAGCTCCACTGAATCTGATAAAATTATTGGATGTGGTAGTGATTTGTCCGGCAGTTGTGCTGTCAGCAAATTCCTGTGGATAGGCATTAATAACTAAGGGAAGTCTCTCGCCTTCCTTATGATCTGCTGGAAGATAAAGTTCACCTGATAGGGGAATCCCATCCTTGCGAGTATATGTGACCATCTCTTTTTTAAGAGTTGTCAGTTTTTCAAAATTATTTGGATAATTTGTGATCTTTTCCTGTTTTCCCGTTTCCAGATTTACTGAAAAATAATTGGGTGGCGTGCTTTGATCTTCACTTCTGATAATGATCTTATTGAGTTTATCATCCATAAAAATTCGGAAGGTTTCAAAATGGTCTTTCTGGCATTGAAAAAGTATTTCTCTCTCTTTTGTGGTTAGGTTGAATTTTGCCAGATAAGGAAAGTTTCCCTGTGGAGATGCTCCAGTGTCATTCTGATAAAATACACAATTTTCATCTTTGATAAATACATTTTTGCCATGTTTCGTTTTTCTTTGAACCAAATTACCCGGATAGTTGTATCTATCACGTGTACTGAGATCATGGATCAATTCCGGGTTACTACCAATTTCAAATAACCAGCCTTTTTTCCATAATTTATCACGGTCATATTCATAATAAATAAGTTCATCTTCCACCTCTGACCAATTTATACCTGAAAAACGGTGTTCTGTTCTAAATAATTCTTCATTGGTTTTTGCGTTTGGTGAGTTCAATCGCATGATCTTATCTCGGTGTTCAACAGTAACTTTTGGATTACCTTCATCTAATACTTCCACCCAGACGAGAGATGAATTTTTAAAGGGTTGCCATTGAAATTTTCTGGGACCTTTATAAGTTCCACCAATAGGAACTTCATCTTGCAAAGGACGTGATAAAAGTTTTGTTACTAATTCTCCTTCAAAATTCCAAATCTCAAATTCTTTGGGAAAACGATAATAAGGAAGCATATAAGAATATGGTCGCTGAATACGTTCAATAAATAAATGCTTATTATCTGGAGAAGGTTTAACTTCACTGAAAATCTCTGGCTTACCAATTTTTCTAATATTCCCATTTTCAGTATTTAATAAAATTAATTGTGAATGAAAATAATGATCAAAGAGTGATTCATCAAATTTATCCTGCAACAGATGCTGATATGTACGAGTTGTACTTATTTTACCATATGTCTCTGCTATGATCGGTGCTAGTGGAATAAATGGTTTGGCTGGTTCTTTATCTCGATCTTCAGGAATGATCTCCAATAAAATGTTCTCATTATCATTGAGCCAGCTAACTAATCCATCTCCTAAGATATCATTAATGAAAAAGTCAGAATAATTGTTGCATTCACCTGTAATTAGGTTAGCAATGATAAGTTGAACTCCATGTTCTGTTTCATTCAATAAAGCTGCATGCTTGTGATCATTTGAAATTGTAATACTTCTGATCTTTGCCTTGGCAGGCAATTGAATGGGAATTCGTGAACTGTTGATCAGATCAAAAATATCTATTTTATTAATGGGATAGCTCTCCATCTCTGCATTCAATCTTTTGCATATATCTTCTCCAGCTAATTTCACAGAAGGTTCAGCCAATTGTTCCAGAGTTTGATGCAGTTGATAACTAATTTCTAAACCGAACTTTTCAAATTGCATAAACTGAATATAAGGATTTCTGGGTGTATCATAAATTTCAACGATATCATCTATAGGAAGTTTATACCCGGTTTCTCCATTTAGTGCCATGAGCACCCCCAATATTATGATAATAATAACTAATTTATTCATGAACGTTCTCCAAAATTCTATCTGATTCTAGGAAGTTAAGGAGTTGAGATTTGTCAAAAGATAAAATAATGGCAGTTCAGCTGAACTGCCAAAACTAATTTATACTAAAAAATTTCGTGATATTAGCTGCTAATTAATTTCCTAAAATACCTAAAAGTACACCAGCACCAACAGCAGAACCAATAACACCAGCTACATTAGGAGCCATGGCATGCATCAGCAGGAAATTGCTCTTATCATATTTTTGGCCCATCGTGTGAACTACTCGTGCACTATCAGGGACAGCACTTACACCAGAAGCACCGATCATCGGGTTCAATTTATCTTTGAGGAAGAGATTCATGAATTTGGCAAATAGAACGCCAGTTGCAGTAGCAATGCAAAATGAAAAAGCTCCTAATGCGAAAATCTTAATTGAACTGGAAGTAAGAAATCCCATATTCACACCATCCACCATTCTCACTGCCTGCGTGGATGCTCCCACACAAAGTCCTAAAACAATCGTAATTATATCTATGAGGGAATTTGAGGCAGTTCTTGCCAGTCGTTCTGTTACACCGCTCTCTTTGAGTAAATTACCAAAGAAAAGCATTCCTAATAGAGATGAAGACCCCGGAGCAATCAGAATCGTGACAAGTGCACCAACAATCGGGAAAAGTATTTTCTCCCTTTTAGTAACAAGTCGTGGAGTTTTCATGCGGATCACACGTTCTTTCTTAGTTGTAAGTAACTTTATAATTGGTGGTTGGATCACTGGAACCAGAGCCATATAAGAATAAGCTGCAATTGCGATAGGTCCTAGAAGATGAGGAGCGAGTTTTGTAGATAGAAAAATTGAAGTTGGTCCGTCAGCTCCACCAATAATACCTATTGCTCCTGATTCCATGACGTTAAATCCTAACAGAAGAGAACCAATAAAAGTGGCAAAGATGCCAAATTGAGCAGCAGCACCGAGAAGAATTAATTTCGGATTTGCTATAAGAGTTGAAAAATCTGTCATAGCACCTATGCCAAGAAAAATAAGAGGTGGGTAAAGTCCGAATTTTACACCGAAATACATTTGCTGCATCACAGATCCCTCAGCATAAACTCCATAAGCTTCAGTTCCCGGCAGATTTCCTAAAATCACACCAAATCCAATTGGAACCAGCAGAAGCGGTTCATAATCTTTGGCAATTCCCAGATAGATAAAAACACCACCAACGATCAGCATGATCAGGTATGGAACTTGGAACTGGGCTAAACCGGTTGTATTAAAGAAATTTATTAATTCTGCCATGATCTCTTAAGCTCCAATTTCAATGAGAGCTTCACCTTCCTGAACTGAGGTACCCTCTTTTACATTAATTTTCATAACAACACCTGTTACAGTTGAAGTAATTTCAGACTCCATTTTCATAGCTTCCAGAATTAACACAGGATCTCCAGCTTTTATACTATCACCTTTTTCTACAAGAAAACGTAGTACCAGACCAGGAATTGGTGCAACTACCGATCCAGTCGCTGCCGTTGCTGGTTTTGGAGAAGTCTTAACAACCTCAAGTACCGGTTGTGTTTTTTCAGAACGAACAATTTCTTTTTTTCTTCGTTCATCATGTTCCAGGTTTATCTCATAATCGATCCCATTTACTTCAACGATAACTTGATCATTTTTATATTTTTTTATTCTGGCATCGTATTTCTCACCATTTATTTTCATATTATATGTTTTCATATCTTACCTCTTCTGCTTTCAAAAATTTTGTTCTCAACCATTCCGGCAGCTTGCCAAACACTTATCGCTTGCCTTTTCCAGGTTAGTTCGATCTTATCTCTTTCCTCAGCATCGTGCAGGAACATCGCGGTGATAGCAGCAACAATTCCATTACTGCTTATATGTCCTTTTGGAGCTGTAACTGTTCCTACGGAAGTTTGTACTTCTACTTTTTTCTTTGTTTTGCTAAGATGCTTCAATGAATTTATTGTCAGACCGGTTAAGAATAGACTTGCGAATACAATGCTCATGCCAAGCACAACAATTCCTGTATAAAACGACATCTTGTTATCATGATAAGCGGAAATCGCTTTCTCAACATCTCTACCGGAAATTCCAAGTTCCTGGAGACTGATATTGAAATTTGGTTGCTCACCAATAGCAAGATATTGCACTATTTTCTTCACAGGAATATTAGTCTGAGCAGAAATTTCCAGTAAAGTTGTATTGGGAAGATATTGTTCTTCTATTTCATCAGCAAAACAAGCAGCAGCTAAAATTATAATTAACAGCAATAATATATTTTTCATATCACTTTCCTATAATGGAATATTGCCGTGTTTTTTAGGAGGGTTGGTAACCCGTTTTGTAGCCAGCATTTCCAGGGCTCGAATTATGCGGAATCTTGTTTGAGCCGGTTCGATGATGTCATCAATATAACCTTTTTGAGCAGCAACGTATGGATTGGCAAATTTAGCTCTATATTCTTCTTCTTTCTCAGATGCTATTTTAGCAGGATCATCAGCTTCATTCACTTCTTTACGGAACACTATCTCAACTGCACCTTTCGGTCCCATCACGGCGATCTCAGCTGTAGGCCAGGCATAGACAAGATCAGCACCCATACTACTGCTGTTCATCACGCAATAAGCTCCACCGTAGGCCTTACGAATGATAATTGTGATCTTGGGAACAGTGGCTTCTGCAAAAGCATAGAGAATTTTGGCACCATGCCGGATTATACCATTCTGCTCCTGGTTGCTTCCCGGCAGGAAGCCAGGAACATCTTCCAATACAACAAGAGGAATATTGAAAGCATCACAAAAACGGATAAATCGTGCAGCTTTTACCGAAGCATTAATATCTAGTACTCCAGCAAGAACTTTGGGTTGATTGGCAATAATTCCAACACTGTGACCGTTCATTCTAGCAAAACCAACTACAATATTCTGAGCATAATTTCTAGAAGTTTCTAAAAAATCACCATTATCTACAATGCTGTTGATAACATCAAGAATATCGTAAGGTTTATGAGCATTAGCGGGGATGACGGAATTAAGCTCTTCGCAGTAACGATCTATAGAATCATTAGGTGCAATGTAAGGAGGAGTTTCCATATTGTTAGAAGGAAGATAGCTGATAAGTTTTTGGACAAGGAACAAGGTTTCTTCTTCATTATCACTAACATAATGGGCAACACCGCTTTTAGTTACGTGCATGATAGCACCACCCAACTGTTCGGTGGTAACATCTTCATTCAAAACAGTTTTTACAACTTTAGGTCCGGTAACAAACATATAACTCGTTTCTTTATTCATAAAAATAAAATCTGTGACAGCAGGTGAATATACTGCTCCGCCGGCACAAGGTCCCATTATGGCAGTGATCTGCGGGATCACACCGGAAGCGCGAACATTACGCAGGAAAATTGAGGCATATCCAGCCAGGGCGTCAACTCCTTCCTGAACTCTTGCACCACCTGAATCATTCAATCCAATAACAGGAGCTCCAACTTTCATCGCCATATCCATCACTTTACAAATTTTATCGGCATGTGTTTTAGAAAGTGAACCACCGGAAACCGTGAAATCCTGAGCATAAAGATAAACTATTTTATTCTTGATAGTAGCACAACCGGTAACAACACCATCACCCATGATCTTGGGCTTTTTATCCATATCAAAATCTGTGCAGCGATGCTCAATGAACATATCAAATTCTTCAAAACTATCTTCATCAACCAGAATTTTAATTCTTTCACGAGCTGTTAATTTACCTTTGGAATGCTGTGCTTCGATACGTTTTTCTCCACCACCTAGTTTAGCCTTTTCTCTCCTTTCCCGGAGATCAGAAATTTTTTCCTGAACCATAATTCTCTCCAATCAATCTCAATATTTAATTTCGGATAACCGACTAATTTTTAGTGATATTGTAGTCAATAACATAATAGTTAAAAAAGGGAAATCTGTTAATATTTGGTAGTATGAATAACTGCTCACAAATATTATAAACTTGACATGTTAGTGCCATGCTAAATTAGTAAGTATGCATTGCTAACAGATATTCGAAATATTTTAATTGAGGAAGCAAATATGGTTAGTATTAAAAACATGTTACCAAATTTTAAAGATATGAACTTGAATCCAATCACACTAGGCTTTCAAGACAAACTTGAAACAGAGTTTATTAATATCCAATACAAAAAAACTATATTTCAGGTTCGGATTTCTTTCTTTCTTGCTGTTTTTTTATACGGTTTCTTTGGGTTATTAGATATTCAGCTTGTGAGTGAAGTTAAAAATTTGATGTGGCTGATCAGGTTTTCTGTTATCGTTCCCATAGGGTTACTGGTTCTTGTAGCTTCCTATGCCAAAGATTTTGAAAAATACCGTGATGCTACTATGTCTTTAACAATGATCCTGTTCAGTATCGGGATTTTATTGATGACAATAGTTTCTCCCAAACCGGTAGATTTTATTTACTACGCTTCCTTGATCGTGACTTTTGTCTTTGTTTATACTTTTGTCGGAATTCGATTTGTGTATGCAACTCTAACAGGTGTGATCATTCTACTTTGTTATGAATTTACAGCATATTTCATCCTGAATTCACCAGCCGAAATTATAGCAAAAAATAACTTCATTTTCTTGAGTACAAATTTTGTTGGAATGCTTGCTGCCTACAGTATTGAATTTTATTCACGTCGTGATTTCTTTATTACCAGGATTTTGGAAAGCAATCAGGATGAAATGATCAAATTGAATAGTGATCTGGAAGAACGGATCAAAGTAAAAACAGCAGAACTCGTGAAAACCAACCAGGGGCTCATTAAAGAGATCAAGGTAAGAGAAGAGGTTGAGAATGAACTGCTCACAGCGAATGTGAAATTGAACAACTTGCTAAATGACACTGTCGGAGGACTCGTATCTGCTATCGAACTGAGAGACCCTTATACAGCTGGTCACCAAAGACGTGTTACGCAACTGGCAATGGCAATTGCTCAAAAATTGAACCTTCCTAAAGATAAACTTGATTGCATTCGTATAGCTGCTATGATCCATGATATTGGAAAAATAAATGTTCCTGCCGAAATTCTAAGTAAGCCAGGTAAAATTAACCAGTTTGAACTTGAACTGCTTCAGAATCATCCGCAGGCAGGTTATGATATTTTAAAAGCGATCGAATTCCCCTGGCCGATTGCGGAAACTGTATTGCAACATCATGAACGGATGGATGGTTCAGGTTATCCCAATGGACTGAAAGAGGATGAAATTCTTATCCAGGCAAAAGTAATCCATGTGGCAGATGTTGTGGAAGCGATGTCTTCGGATCGACCATATAGGCCAGCCATGGGAACGGAGATAGCTTTGAATGAACTCAATGAAAATAGAGGGATTCTTTATAATGATGAGATCGTTGATACTTGTTTGAAGCTGTTTATTGAAGATAACTTTAAATTTGAGGAGAAAAACAAAGAGAAATGGGTTTTAAGCAAATAGCTATTAGCAATTAGCCGTTAGCTATTAACCGTTAGCATTTAGCTGATAGCAATATAATCTCTTTCCGGATCTTATCAATTTCACATTTCCAATTTATCCCTCCACTTCCACGCTTCAATCCATTAACTCATCAACCCTTTCACACTTATACTCTTTAACGCTTTAACTCTTCAACTCACCAACTCTTTTACCCTTCAGCCTCACCCTACTGTCCCTCTCCCGCTCCTCAAGTTAAGGTGAAAGCCTGGTGATCGTTTTCCGAAAGTATTCAGAAAGCCGACACTTCACATGAGAGGGAACATAAGAATTTATGAAAGAAAATCGCAAATCTTGCAATCCGCTTTCCCGCTTAACCGCTTCTACCCATCAACTCTTCTACCCTTCAGCCTCACCCTACTGTCCCTCTCCTGCTCCGCTGTCGCATTAGAGGGAACATAAGAAGCTGTTGGGAGAGGTTTTATCTCTTATACTCCCTCTCCTGAGGAGAGGGCTGGGGAGAGGCATTATTTTCCTAAATATTCCAACTTGAAAAATTCGTCAGAATGGCAACTTTATGCGACCAAAATGCACGCAAATGCAAAATAGTCGCGACTTTTTTGCAAAGTGATGCATAATAGTCGTGATTAATTTTTCGTGCTTCTACCCATTAACCCATCAACCCTTCTACACTTACACCCTTCAACTCTTCTACCCATCAACCCATTAACTTCTCTTTGCTAACCCTCTCGGGATTTACTAGGCATCTCATTCAAAATAAATTCCTAGCGAAACTGAATATGTCGGAATTCTACCGAAAACAAAATTTGGTTCAATATTAACTGTGAACCTTTTGTTAAGATGGAAACCGTAACAGATAGCCAGAGCGGTAATAAAATCTCTTTCATGTCGAAGATCAATGTCCTTATTAATCTGGGGTACAATATAAAGATCGAATTTGCTGGAAGTAAACGGTCGGAGAAACAAAGCTAAACCGAAGTTAACGAAATCATGGTAATGGTATTGGTCGCTTTCCCAGTGGGAATAACCAAAATTCAGCTGCGGGAACATAAAGGTTTGCCTATTTCTTGGTTTGAAGCTAATCGACAAGGAAATGGTGTTTACGTTATATTTGCCGATCTTAGAAAACCCGGCAACAAAATCGAATTTCTGAGCTAACGAAATACCGACAGCAGTTACAGGATATGATTTATCATAATGCCTAAGAATCCCGGAACTCACACCTATTCCGAAAGCCTTATCCGCATAATATGATTGTGCCTGAACGTTAACGATAAAATACAAAAAAAATAAAATTAGTATGAATCTGTTTTTTCTAATCATCTTCACATCCTGTATTAAGTTATAAGCCTTATTTATGTGTATAAATTAATTTGTCAAAATTTTCGTTACAATTGTTATCTTTTCGCTTTTAGCTTCCCCGCTTAACCTCTTCTACCCATTTACTTATTAACTCTTCAACCCATCAACCCTTCTACGCTTTTACTCTTTCACCCTTTCACGCTTACACCCTTCCTCGCTTCCTCGCAGTTATTACACACTGTTAAATACTATTGTGCTTGACATGGTTTTGTTGTTTTTCAATTCTCTAATTGTTTAATTATGGATAAATAAAGCATATAAATGGTAAAAATGAGTAAACTGAAAGCTATTGATTTTTTTTGCGGTGCAGGTGGTATAACTTGCGGTCTGCAACAAGCAGGTATTAAAGTGCTTGCCGGAATTGACGTAGATAAAACATGCAAAGAGACTTATGAATACAACAACAAATATATTAATTACGTTGAATTAAAAAGTGAAGAAAACGGACCTATTTATATAGATAGAAATATAAATAAACTTACTTTTAAAAATTTATCTGATCTTACGAAAATTGAACAAAATGATGATAATCTAATTTTTGTAGGTTGTAGCCCCTGTCAATTCTGGACTCAATTGCATACTACAAAAGAAAAAGCACGTGATTCAAAAAATCTCTTAACTCAATTCCAAGGTTTCGTTAAACACTTTAAACCAGGATATGTAATAATTGAAAATGTTCCTGGTTTGGAAAAAAGAAAGAAGGAAAGCAAGTTAGACAAGTTTTTGCTCTTATTGGATAAGCTGGATTACAAATATGATGCTGATGTTTTAAATTTCAGTAAGTATGGAGTTCCTCAATCTCGAAAACGCTATATTTTAATGGCAAGTAGAGTGGGTGAAATTTCTCTTCCAGAATCCGACAGTAAGTTAGCAATGGTGAGAAAGTACATTGGAGATAAACAAAAATTTCCAAAACTGGATGCGGGACATCAGGACGCATCTTCAAATCAGAATTCAGTATCAAAACTCTCAGAAAAAAATATCAAAAGGCTTAAAAAAACACCTGCTAATGGTGGGAATAGATTGAGTTGGGCAGATGATGAAGACTTACAAATACCTGCGTATAAAGATAATCCTGATATTTTCCGAAATGTTTATGGAAGGATGTTTTGGGATAAACCGGGACCAACTATAACTACTAAGTTTTTGCACATCTCAAACGGCCGTTTTGCCCACCCTGAGGAAAACAGAGGTTTATCAATTAGAGAAGGCGCAACTTTACAAACTTTTCCACAAACATATCATTTTAAAGGAAACAGTATGGTTTCCATCGCAAAACAAATTGGTAACGCTGTACCACCGGAATTGGCAAGAAGGATAGGTTTACAATTACTGGAGATAAATAATGGCTAAGTTTAAAGCGAGTGCAAGAGTAATTGATATGTTGGGTCGTCAACAGATTGCTGGTATTCCTACAGCAATAAATGAGTTATTTAAAAATGCACATGATGCCTATGCTGATCATGTAGAAATTGATTATTTCAGATCCGATGGTCTTCTCGTTATTCGTGATGATGGTATGGGTATGACTTATGAAGAATTCGAATCTCGGTGGTTAACTTTAGCTACAGATAGTAAAATCACTTCTAAACAAAATACATTACCTCCTCATGATCCTAATAAACAAAAACGTCCTCTGTTGGGTGAGAAAGGAATCGGGAGATTATCATTAGCTGTTATTGGACCTCAGATATTAGTGCTAACTAGAGCTAAGAGAGGAAAGAAATTATACGATACTGTTTGTGCTTATATTCATTGGGGAGTTTTTGAACTTCCCGGAATTAATTTAGATGATGTTGAAATTCCAATAAAACTTTTCAAGGATGGTGAGTTACCAACACAGAATGATATAAACTCAATGATTTCGGATTTTATTACAAATTTAGATGAAATTAATAAAAAATTCGAAAATGAGAGAATTATTAAAATAGTTAATGAAGTTAAATCTTTCAAATTAAATCCGGTCGAATTTGACGGATTCTTAGAAAATAGTCATTATTTGTCATTAACTGGTGATGGATTCGGAACTCATTTTTATATTCTACCAGCAACAGATTTGTTGGCTGA
>Ga0307990_1002066_pt1 | contig 16339 bp, 13 predicted proteins | sample EllFjometagen129_FD_203168 | JGI IMG/M metagenome (GOLD analysis project Ga0307990, IMG submission 203168) | Marine microbial communities from Ellis Fjord, Antarctic Ocean - #129 | ecosystem: Environmental > Aquatic > Marine > Unclassified | place: Southern Ocean | collected 2014-10-08
GTGATTAAGATTGTGGATTATTCTAGAGCCGTAGTCTGCGATTATACTGAGAAACCTCTCGTTCGATACATTCACGATGATACTAATGAAGCTAGGGAGAGGTAAGGGCTCTTGGGGAGTCTTCAGGGGTATGATAAAATGTTATCTATGTTAGTTTTAGGTTCAAGCATAGATCTGACAGGCTCTGTGTCTTGAGGTTGAGTGTGTATGGCTCTACAGACGACACAATTTGCCCGAAATTGACTTCTTCAAGATGGTAGATTGTGACGAAGGAGGTGAGTGATACCTGTATGACTATTCACGGCTTAAACAAGTAGTTATAGATAGGTGGTCTTAGAAATCCAGGAAGTGGTAATGATAAATGGTAGGTTAATCTTGTTCCTTTGCCCAGTGTTCGTATCGCTGTTTGTCGAAGGGTGTCATTCTGGTTCGTACATCACTGAGGATCTGTCGAAGAACTCGACCCTCAATATTATAGATATAAATATTTGCGACGAGATGCCGGACATGCACAAGACGGGCCGAGAGATAGAGTGGTCCATGATGTGGTCTCTTGACCCTGAAGCTGCTAGTGGAGGGACTTTTGATGTAAACTATGTAAACTACTATTCGCATGGGAAACCAACTACTGTTCATATCCCGGTTGAAGTGGGCCGTGGACATACATATAAAGCAAATGTTGATACAGGATTTGGCGGTGCATGTTTGTTCACGGGTGATATCGTGCTCAAGGAGAAGTTCAGCATTATTCCTAGGGGAACTCATGGCCGTCGTTCGTTATTTCAGGGAATCTGCCTTATCCCATCGTTTCGGGTCGGGGCATTCTATACGGAGGACGCTCCATGTTATTATGCCGAACAGCAATGGCAGAAGAGGTTTATGGGCATGCCCATCTCCAAACGATCGGATATTCTCATTGGGATAGACTTCCTTAAGTGTTTCAAATATGTTGCCTTTGACGGAGTGCATCAGCGCGTCCAATTCTCACACAGCAAATCCTTTAGACCCTCCGAGCCCCTCCATGGTGGAGAATGGATCGCTTTGCCTATGCGACTCGATCATCCCGAGTCATTTAATGAGCGTATCTTAGTCGATATTCCCGTTGTGGGACAGTATCTGACTGTGATGTTCGATTCCGGTGGTACTGAACCTGGCCTGAGACTTCATCCCAATGACTGGAGAACCATTTTTCCATACGTGGGTGTCCGTCACTACAAAACGGTTACGGTAAACTACTGGCAGTGGGGGCGCAGGCGCTGCAAGAGGGCCATGTTAGAGCCATTTGAAATGGCGGGTATGGTCATGCGGGATAAGGAAGTAGATATATACGATAGGGTTAGCATGATGAGCCTTGTCTATTTTCATGATACTACGGTTGTTATTGATTTTGAGAACTCCCTGCTATGGATACGAAAGAGATCGTGAGAGCAATAGATATCAAAGTCAAAAGGGGGCTCGATTCTCGCTATATTTTTCTTGGCAGCCGATTAATCGGGGTGGATCTCAAAGATCTTTCCTGTAGTTTTGGAAGCGACGGCGGTGAACTATTGCTGCAACGCGGTCTCTCATGCCTGAAGAAGAAAGAAGAGGATCTTGTGAGTGATCTCAAAGGTGCCCCCTGGAAGGTTGTTCTGGCCAGTTGGATCAAGTCTCAGTGTGGCGTGAGTAATCAATGGCTAAATGAGCATCTGCATGTGGGGCATCCCAGCAACATCAGCCGTATGATCGCTATTGAGACCAATGATCTCCGCCCCCATAAGAAACTCTGGAAAAAGCTACGCACAACTAGATAAAAGACTTGACCCCTTTTTTCTCTTGGAATCAGCATTGGTACGATCGCTGTTGGGAGATCCTCGAGAAGTATGATCCTGATATGTTCAACAATGACTCGCCCTATCCCAACCTGAATTCAGGCCAGGAGCTTGGGATCAAGTTGTTCACTGACTTTGTGAATAAGGACCTCAAGGAAAACAAAGGCAAACAGGACTGCGTACTCTCCTTTAAGAATGCCAGCCAGAACAGAAAGGCCTTCACCTACAATCAACAGTCACCATTGAAAAAAGGATCTGCTATGATTTTGATCCAGGGTCTTATGTCTTCCACGAGGAAAACAAAGAAAGCCTATGAAATAGATACGATATCGTTAATCGTGTGACCACGTTGTGGGTTGTGGGTGTGTTGATGTCTGTGGCTGCTGTTGGTGAGTCTGTCTCGATTGAGTCCCTATTGAACGAGATGGTGGATCGGGACGCTGTGGCGAGGTTTCCGCAACCAGAGTTCCGGCTCAAGCAGGACAGCAGTTATAATCGGGCCTCCATGACACCGGAGACGGCTTGCCAGGATCCTAAAGGCTGGTTCATGAACCATGATTATAATTCGAGTGATAAAGACAAGAACTTCATTCGCATCGAAGAGAATCATGGAGACAGAGAATGGGTACTGATGGATCATCACGGAGTGGGGGCCATCGTTCGCTCCTGGATGCCGTGGCGAGGTCAGAAAGACCCCACGACCCCCTCGATTTTGGATGGTGCCAGCCAACTGGCTCTGGAAGGTAACATGTTCGAGCTGTTTCAAGGCAAAGGGCTGATCCCGTTTCCCCTGGCGCATGAGTCTTTGCGTTCAGCGGTTTCGTTTTTCCCGATGCCCTACTATCGTACACCGGAGGGAGAAAGCCCTCGCAACATCGCAAAATCGCAAATAAATTCAAGCAGACCCTTCAAAAATCGAGAGAGGGACTTTAAGATGTTGTTTTGACCTTAGAAACCGGAGAATTACATGAAGGTATTTGGAAGCATTTTAATTCTAATGACGCTGGCCTTTGCTGCAAACGCAAAACAGAATCGGCCCAATATTGTCTGGGTCACTTCGGAGGACAACTCCGCAAACTGGTACCGGCTCTATAATCCCACGCATGGCGCGGCCATGCCGAATATCGAGACACTGGCCAAGAACGGGTTGGTGTTCAACAATGCCTACTCCTGCGCCCCGGTTTGCTCGGCGGCGCGGAGTACGATCATCTCCGGTTGCTACGGTCCGCGCACAGGGTCTCAATACCATCGCAAGCAGATTCCTGTGGCCATGCCCAAGGGGCTACGCATGTTCCCGTTTTACCTGCGTCAGGCGGGCTACTACACCTCGAACAACAAGAAGGAGGATTACAACTTTCTGCCTTCAGAAAAAAAGGGCGTTTGGGACGACTCGTCCGCCAAGGCCACCTTTCGCAACCGCAAGCCGGGTCAACCCTTTTTTTACGTGAAGAACCTGACGATCACCCACGAGAGCCAGTTGTTTAAGGGGCTGCCGAAAGGGATGGACTATGTGATTGATCCGGCTGATGTGAAACTGTTCCCGTACCATCCTGACACGCCGACCTTTCGCAATAAATATGCGCAGTACCTGACCCTGCAAACCATCATGGATGCCCAGGTGGGAGAAACCATGGCCCAATTGGAACAGGATGGCCTGCTGGACGACACCTTCATCTTCCACTACGGCGACCACGGCGGTGTGTTGCCCGGCGGCAAGGGCTATGCCCATAACGATGGTCTGCAGGTGGCCATGGTGGTCTATGTGCCGAAAAACTGGCAACATCTTGCCCCGGCCCTGCCCGGCTCACGCGTCGATGGCTTCGTGGAATTCGTCGACCTCGCTGCCACGGTGCTGAATCTCGCCGACATTGAAGTCCCCGCTGGTATCGACGGCAGGCCCTTCCTCGGCAAGGGCGTGACTTTGGAGGCATTGAACCAGCGCAACACCGCCTTTGGCTATGCCGAACGTTTCGACGAAAAATACGACATGGTGCGTTTCCTGCGCAAAGGCAAATACACCTATTGGCGCAGCTACCAGCCCTTCAACTTCGACGGCCTTCATAACTTCTACCGTTACAAGCAGCCCGCCTTCCGCGAATGGCGTGACCTCGCCAACGCCGGCAAGCTCAATGAAGCGCAATCCGCCTTTTACAAAGCCCGCCAGCCCGAACAGCTCTACGACATTGAGAAGGATCCGCACGAAATCAACAACCTGGCAACCAATCCCGTCTATGCCGAGGTGCGGGGGGACATGCGCCGCGCATTGCAGGACAAAGTGAAGTCCCTGCCCGACGTCGGTTTCTTTCCCGAATCAGTTTTTCTGGCCGAAAGCCAAGGCAACGGTGACGCGTTTGGCCGTAAAAACAAGGCGCAGATCGCCAAACTGATCGATATTGCCGACCTGCAACTATGTGCCTTTTCCCAGGCCAGGGGGCTGATCGCACAGGCCCTCGACTCCAAGCAGCCGCAGGAACGCTACTGGGGGTTCATCACCTGTGCGGCTTTTGGCACGCAGGCCGCGACCTTCTATGACAAGGCCGAAACACTCGCGGCGTCCGATCCTGATGGACTTGTGCGTGTGCGTGCTGCCGAATTCCTCGGCCTCACCGGAGCGGCGGATCCGATGCCGTTCATCTATGACGTGCTTGATGGAAACAGAGATCCGATCGAGGTTAACCTCATCCTTAACAGTGTCACGCTGCTGCGCGATGCCGCCGGGGTAAAGGTTGATCCCGAGTTCGTCAAGAATGCCGAATGGGCAAAACTCGGCGGCCTCGTCAAGCAGCGGGCAGCTTATCTGACCCGTGGAAGCGGCCATGCCCTGAAAACGAAAAATGGTGGGACGGGAAAGAAAAAATAGGTCTGCAGGATTGCAGTAAAACACACATCAAAGAACTTTGGAGTAAAGGATAAAAAGAAGGGCCTTTGTATGACAACATTTTTGATTTCACTGATTGCACTGATTGTTGGCTATTTCACCTATGGCCGTTTTATCGAAAAGACTTTTGGTATCGACGAATCGGCGGAAACGCCCGCCATACGCCTGGAAGACGGCGTTGATTTTATGCCCATGTCGGCGTGGCGCATCTACATGATCCAGTTTCTGAATATTGCCGGACTCGGCCCGATCTTCGGGGCCATTATGGGCGCGATGTACGGCCCGGTCGCCTTTATCTGGATTGTGTTAGGCTGCATTTTTGCCGGGGCCGTGCACGATTTTTTTTCGGGCATGCTTTCAATCCGTCATGACGGGGCCAGTATTCCCGAAGTGGTAGGGATCTACCTCGGCAACGGATTTAAGCAGTTCATGCGGGTCTTTTCTGTGATTCTTCTTTTGCTGGTCGGGGTGGTGTTTATCCTCGGTCCGGCCAAGATCCTGACCGGGCTGACCGGCGAATTCGTCTCGCTGGGCATGTTTGGTACCAACGAATTCTGGCTGCTCGTCATTTTTGCGTATTACATCGCCGCCACGATGCTGCCGATTGATAAAATTATCGGGAAGATCTATCCCTTGTTTGGCGCAACGCTGTTGATTATGGCGGGCGGATTATTGGTTGCGATGGTGTATCACCGCGCCCCCATTGCCAACCTGACGCTGGATACCCTGCACAATTTTCACGCCAAGGCAACGACTCAACCGATCTATCCCATGCTTTTCATCACCATCGCCTGCGGTGCCATTTCCGGATTCCATGCGACCCAGTCGCCCCTGATGGCCCGGTGCATAACCAATGAGCGACTGGGTCGCCGCATTTTTTACGGAGCGATGATTACGGAAGGGATTGTGGCACTCATCTGGGCGGCTGCGGCCATCAGCTTTTTTGGCGGCACACTGGAGCTCAACAACGCCATGGCCGAGCACGGTAACAATGCCGCGTGGGCCGTAAAGGAGATCTGTGGGTCGTGGATGGGGAAAGTCGGAGGCATTCTTGCCCTCCTTGGCGTTGTGGCCTGTCCCATCACGTCTGGCGATACCGCGTTTCGCAGCGCCCGTCTGATCATTGCCGATTTCACGCGGTTCAACCAGAAACCGGTCCTGAACCGTCTGGTGATCAGCCTCCCGCTCTTTGCGGTGGCGTGGGGAGTCACCCGGCTGAAGTTCGGCGTCATCTGGCGCTATTTTGGTTTTGCCAATCAGACCCTGGGCACCATTGTTTTATGGATGTCGGCGGTGTACATGATCCGCAACCACCGAAACCACTGGGTTGCCACCATTCCGGCCGTATTTATGACGGCGGTTTGCTCCACCTACATTTTGATTGCTCCCGAAGGGTTCGGGCTCAGCACTACGATTGCATACCCCGCCGGAATCCTGGTAGCGGCGATTTCCGTTGTCCTGTTTTTCAAAAAGGGAAAAGCCGTTCAATAAATCAGCCTCTGCCCGACAGAGAGCACGGAGGATACTGAGATTAATAAGGAACAGAACTTTTGCAAAAAGCCCTGTGGTATTCAGTTTTCAGTAGGCAGTATTACGAAAAGGAAGACATTGTGAAGTAGATGACTAAACTGATGTCGTGTCTGTGGATTGGGTGTTTATGGGCCGGTTGGGTTCAGGCCAAATCCTTGGTAGTTACTATTGGGACCTGACTAAGTTATTTTCTTGCATGAATTTACACCATATGCCACTCAATTTTTGGGGCTTAGAGCTATATTTTTGACCCCAAAATGGACTGTTTAAGAAAACCATGCCAAAAGCCAATCGATATTTCATGCCTGGGTACACGTGGCACATCACGCAGCGCTGTCGGACTTGACTAACCCGCCTCAGACAAAAACTCTGAGGCGGGTTTTGTGGCTATTGAATTGTACCGCGATCCGCTTTTTTTTCTTCTGATCAAAATCAACGCCTGAATGTCAGGCCCTTGATGGGGGCGCCATCTGGCTGGAGCAGTTCGCATTGGAAGTTCCAACCGCCGCCATGGTCACCGACCTTGACGATGAATGTGTTGGCTCTTTTTTGCAGACGTTTCACTGAGTCTCTGCCGCCAAAATGCCCGGCACCCCTGATGGCTGCGATGGATACCGCTTTGCTCTGATCATTCACCAGTGGTTTTATGGCGGAGGATGCTGCGACATAGTCCATCTGGACCAGTGTGTTGATGATGCCAGCCTTGATATGGCCCGACGTCCTGCTCAATGCCTGGTGCAGGGCCTGGCCTGCGCATGGGTCATTTATTCGACCAAGTGCATATCTGGCCATATGTGAGATTTCTGGGTTCGTGAGCATAGACACGAATTGTGGGACTGATTTGGTCGTGCCAATCGTCCTGAGTTGTCGGCATAGGAACTGTCGAGCGTCATTGGTCTTGGCCTTGGACAGAGACTCAATGAGTGTATCCTCAACGTGACCTCAATATGACCAGTAACAGACAGTGTACCTCTCGGCAAACCCGGTTTCAAGGGCAGAAACTAAAACATACACCCATTGTTCGTTTGGCACTGTCGGTCAAGCCGGGGCATTCGCCTTCAAAACTGCCTCTTGAGTCCTGCAGGGCAATGTGGTACAACACGGCTTTGAAATCTTAAACACAAGGAACATGACTTATGAGACAATCCAGACACCTGGGACGTACCCTGCGTGAGGTGCCCAAAGACGCTCAAACTGCGGCGCATGCCCTGATGATTCGGGCTGGCTATATTCGACAGATTTCTGCAGGCATTTATGTGTATATGCCTCTGCTGTTTCGTTCTCTCAATAAGATCTCCCAAATCATCCGTGAGGAAATGACCAAGGCAGGCTCCGAAGAAATGCTCATGCCGGCCATCCAGAACAAGGAACTGTGGGAAAAAACAGGCCGCTGGGAACGTTACACTGCGATTGACGGGATCATGTTCTCGTTTAAGGATCGTCGCGGCAGTACCGTGTGTCTGGGACCGACCCACGAAGAGGTGATCACGGAAATCCTGAGACAGGAAATCAATAGCTACAAGGACCTGCCCAAAAACGTGTTCCAGATCCAGACCAAGTTCCGCGATGAGATTCGCCCTCGATTTGGTCTGATGCGGGCTCGTGAATTTGTCATGAAGGATGCCTATAGCTTTGACCTGGACGAGGCCGGGCTTGATGTCTCGTATGAAGCCATGTGTCTGGCGTATCACAAGATCTGTGAACGTATTGGTTTTCACTATAGAGCCGTGGAAGCGGATTCCGGTGCGATTGGCGGTAGCGGAAGCCAGGAGTTTATGGTGCTGGCCGAAACCGGTGAGGACACGATCATTTACTGCGACCAGTGCAAATATGCTGCGAACCAGGAGCGAGCCACATCCAAAATCGAACAGTTTGACCAGGACACTGAAGAGCGTCCCATGGAAGCCGTACTGGGTGAAGGTTTGATTGGCGTGGAGCCTTTGGCCGAATTCCTGGGCATCCCTGTGTGGAAGACCACCAAGACATTGCTGTTTGAAGCAGACGGTGAACTGGTGGCTGTGATGGTTCGTGGTGACTGTGATGTGAACGAGATCAAGGTGGCCAATTATCTGGGTGGAGTTGATCTGAAACTGGCGCCACCTCAGAAGATCACGGAATTGACCGGTGCAGAGGTGGGCTATGCTGGTCCCATTGGCCTGCCGGACAATGTACGTATTATAGCCGATTTTGATGTGAATAACCGAGTCAACTTTGAATGCGGTGCGAACAAGACCAACTATCACAATATCAATGTCAATTTTGGTCGCGATTTGCCCTTGCCTGAATTGGGTGATTTTAAACTGGGCCAGGCTGGGCATCAGTGTCCCCATTGTGATGGAACCCTCCTGTCGCAGCGAGGTATTGAAGTCGGCCATATTTTCAAGCTGGGTACGAAGTACTCCGAAGCCCTGAAGTGTGTGGCACCGGATGGTCAAGGTAAACAACCGCCAGCCGTCATGGGTTGCTATGGTATTGGCGTGTCACGCATGGCAGCCGCCTGCGTGGAACAGAATCATGATGATCGCGGTATGATCTGGCCCATCCACGTGGCGCCGTACCACGTGCATCTTCTGTGTCTTACGCCCAAGGATGAGGCCGTGGTGGCTCAGTGTGAACAGCTCTACCAGACACTCCAGGACGCCGGTGTAGAGGTCTTGTATGATGATCGCAAGGCCAGGCCAGGTGAAAAATTTGGTGATGCGGATCTCATGGGGATGCCCATTCGTCTTGCCATCAGCAAACGCACGTTGGAACAGAATTGCATCGAAGTGAAGCTCAGAAAAGAGGCTGACAATCAAATGTTGTCTTTGGAAGATACGCTCCAGTTGATCAAGGATCAGATGGGGTAAAAAGCAAGGGATGAAACTTGAAATCTGAAACTTGAAGTGCTATCGCCACGGCGTGAGCCTTTTTTTCCTACTCAGGTTTCAGCTTTCATCCCTCATCCCTTCGGCGCCAAGCCGGTGGTTTGATAAATAAGGTCTCTTATTGAGGTTGTGATATGTATAGGCTTGAGAAGGTTTTTGTTTTCATCGTACTGTCATGTTTTTTTTGTTTCCGAACATTACGAGTGCACAGGCTGACAACTATGGTTCTCGCCCAGAGAGACTGAAACAAGGCTCTGACGAGCCCATGCACTTTGTGATCGTGTCCAAGACACATTTTGATATTGGCTATTCTGCCCTGACGCGTGATGTGGTACATGAATATAGAACGACCATGATTGACCGTGCTCTGGCTACGATTGAGGCCCATGGCCAGGGCACAGAAGGGGGCCCCGGCTATGTCTGGACCGTACCGGGTTGGCCCATGCGGACAATTTTGTGGAAAGGCTAGCATCCTGAGCGTAGAAAACGCGTCGAAGCCGCGCTTCGCCGGGGCAATTTAGTATTGCATGCATTATCCTACACCTTACACACGGCCACGGGTGACGTCGAAACACTGGCACGCAGCTTTGGCCCTGCCAACTCCGTGGCCCGGGAATATGGTCTTGACTTTCCCATCTCAGCCAAGATGACGAACGTGCCAGGTCACGACTGGATCATGCCTACCTTGCTGGCCCATGCCGGGGTCAAATTCTTTCACTTTGGCTCCAACCCGACCAATGTGCAGGTGGAGGTCCCTCGCATTTTCTGGTGGGAAGGTCCTGATGGGTCGCGTGTGCTCACCATGTTTTCCAGTGGATATGATTCTGGTTTGATGCCGCCGGCTGACTGGCCGTACAAGACCTGGCTGGCCATGGTGATGTCCGGTGACAACCAGGGCCCGCACACGGCAGATCAGGTGGCCGGGTGGATCAAACAGATTCATAAAAAGTTTCCTGATGCCAGGATCACCATGGGCAGCATGGATGACTTTGCCAGGTCTTTCCTGGCGGAAAATCCCGAACTCCCTGTGGTGCGGGGCACCATTTCCGACAGTTGGATTCACGGCCCCATGTCGTCGCCCAAGGCGGCCAGTGCGTTGATGAATATCCGCCCTCAATTACGTGCCATGGAATCGCTACGTACCCTCAACATGCTTTGGGGCACCAAGTTTATCCATGTCCCGGAGAAAATTGCCGAGGCCTATGCCAAGTCTCTTCGCTGGAGCGAACATACCTGGGGCCTGGCCAATCAGCACTTTGTACCCAGCCAGTATGGTCAAGAGTTTTTCAACAATTATGCGGCCGGCCTGACCCCGAATTACCGGCACATGGAAGTCTCGTGGAAAGAGCACGACCAGTTTGCCTTACGTATCCAGGATGACGTACTGCCTTCTTTGCACGATGACCTCAACACCTTGGCTGAAAATGTCAACGTGGATGGCTTGCGTCTGGTCGTGTACAACCCGTCGCCCTGGACACGTGATGGCGTGGTAGACTTCGCCTTCCCGTTTATGGGCAGTGTCAAGGGACGCAATGCTGTCAAGGATGTTGCCACAGGGGATCTTTTGCCACTCAAGACGTGGGGGGCTGATTCGCATCGCAATGGTCAGTTTGTGGCCAAGGCCATTCCTGCCATGGGCTACAAGACCTTTGTGTTTGTCATCGAAAAGAAGCTTGCCAGGGGATCGGTCTCAGGCGATGTGGCAAGCCACCGGATTGAGAACGCCCATTTCAAGGTGACACTCGATCCGAGCAGGGGCTGCATTAAGAGCATTATCGACAAAAAAACAGGTCGCGAATTAATAGACACTTCGGCAGCGCAGGGGGTTGGCCAGTATCTGTATCAGCAGTTTGACAGTGCCGAATGTGATGCCTATGTCAACACCTACGTGTTGCCCCGTTATCATGGCTCGCACCGCAGAATTACCGGCAAGCATCACTACGTACCTGAATCAGCCAAACATGTGGATTTCTCGCCGGGTGACATGACACTGCAAATTGAGCAGCTTGGGTATGCGGTCGTGGCCAGACTCATCCCCAGCATGGCTGGAAGCGAGACGGCTCATACGGCCTCCTTGTCGGTGACACTCTACAATGATCTGCCGTATCTGGATATACAGTTACATATTTTGAACCACCCTGCCACTGAAAATCCCGAAGCCGGTTGGTTATGCCTGCCGTTCAATGTGACACAGCCAGAGTTTCGCATCAAAGGGCCGGGCTCCATATTTGACCCTGCGACGGAGGTGATTAATGGCAGCAACTTTGCCTATTTCTGGACGCAGGGTGGTCTTGCCCTGTTCGATCCAAAGGAGAGGGGTATAGGCATTGCCTTGCCGGATTGTCCAGCGATTAGCCTGGGTCAACCTGGCATCTATCGATACCAAAGTCAGTGGGACAAACCGGATTCACATGTGTATGTCAATCTGTTCAATAACAAATGGAACACCAACTTCCGCTCTTTCTGGCAGGGGAATCTAACGGCTCGTGTTCGTCTGTGGTCTCTCAGTCAATATGATGCACAGAAAGATCTGACGACCCCGGTCATGGACAGGCTTTCGCCCATGCTCACCGGCATGTGCAACTACAAAAAAGGCAACCTGCCAGTCATGCGGCAGGGCGTAAGCCTGTCCCGAAAGGGTGTGTTTCTGACCGCCTTTGGCCCCAATCCTGATGGCCAGGGCACACTCCTGCGTGTGTGGGAAGATGCCGGACAGTCCGGCCCTTTGACTGTCACTCTGCCCGAACAGGTACAGGTCAGCACAGTCCAGCCCATCGATCTCCGCGGCCGCTCCGTGAAACAGCCCCTGCCAGTGGTCCATAAAAAGTTCACCTTTGACCTCGGTGCCTTTAAGCCAGCATCCTTTGTGCTGCAGGGCACGCTCTGACAGCACCAGCACCAGGGATGAAACTTGAGACTTGAAACCTGAGGTGCTGTTTAAAATTCTTCATTCTTAGTTTTTAATTGTTAGCATTGAACAGCGTTTTGATGGTTGTACAACCTGAGGCGAGTAACAACTAATCCAGTCCCAGACTTTTTAAATATACATAGATATTATTTGTTGTTATCATTCTTTATCGTTTTGTGGCATTGCTAAGAAAACATTGAAAGATTTATCCATGGATCGTGGCAAGTGGTTGACCATAGATGAACTAGCTGAGTATTTGAAGATGGGCCGGACAAAGCTATATCGAATGGCTCAAGAAGCACTTATTCCAGCGTCAAAAATCGGCAACCAGTGGCGGTTTGACCGGGAAGAAATCGATGACTGGATGAAATGCCAACGTCCAGATGTGAATAAAACGGAAGACCGGAAATAATGATTGAAAGAGACTTTGACATACCCTTCATTGCCAACCTTGCCTTGCGTGAGAAGCAGATCCAGCAGAATTATAGGCCAATAATTGCTGTGCACAAATGGTTTGCTAGACGACCAGGTACTTTGTTTTTCGGATTGATCCTATCGGCGTTGTCAGATCATTATTGGAAACATGGCCCATTAAGGAATTTGACATAGTAATATTTATAACTAATGAGAGAATAACATGGTTCATGAACTAATCATAAAAATGGATATTGAGAGTCCTTCTGATAAAGAAGTACTAATCTCAAGGTTCTATTCACTATTTGAGTTTGGCACAATTAGAGAATCAATTGTAGATGGATTAAAGCTGGAAAATGATCCCAAGCTGATTCAGGCTTCGATTGAATCGCCATTAGAGAATTGTGAATAGTGATATTGCACAAAAACAGCCAGATAGTTATCGTGTCTCAAGGAGTTTGTCGATAGTTTCAAACCGAAACACCTTCTGGTTCTCTTTGATGCCTTCAATTTTGGCAAAACGTTTTGAGTCCAGTCTACACGGCTGGCTAATATATTTGCCAGGATCTTCAAGCTTTATGATTTCAATGGGGCCGCATCCATCATTAAAACGACGACCAAATCGAATCCAGACGAGGATATCAGCTTTTAAGTCTTTTGCTTTGATCTCCTGAAATGCATGTTGTCCAGTGGCTTTGACTTCAACTGTTTTACATTTCATTGCATTAGCATCTTCAAGAAGAATGTCAGAACGCTTTCCGCCGAAACTGGCGGCCCATTCTTTACCAAAGAGGGTGCTAGATGCTGCCACAACAATTGATTCAGTAAAGACGGAAGGTAGTGGAGGAAACTTGATATATTTAGCAGATTTGACAGACTTACGCATTTCAGTAATCATTTGAAAAACTTGAAAAATTGCCTGATCAAGTTGGATGATATCATGTTTTGTGAGTGGATTTCGTGAATATGACTTACTTTTTGATATGCTATTGAGATTGCTGTCAGAAGTTCTATCCATATCCTATATCCTGCTAGATCGATTTCTCAGCTCGATATAGCAAATCTGCGATTCTAACGTTTAAAGCGGAAGCAATGAGTACGAGCGCGTCAATGGTTGGTGACTTCTTAGCACACTCGAGCATGCTGATATAAGTACGATGAAGGTTACAGGAAAGAGCAAGTTCCTCTTGGCTTAGCCCCTGGTCACAACGCAATTTGCGAATTTCTTTAGCGAGCGATATTCGTAATTGAGCTGACTTTGCATTATCTAACATATAGTGAGTTTACACATCATACGACACTTGTCTTCAGACTATAGTCTACAAATTAAAATACGGCCATTTATATGTATGTATTCAATGGTTAGGAAGTTATCGTATTCAAATCGCTGGACTACTTAAGCGGTGACTTATACTGGAGTACCACCCTAAGAGATTCAACAGGAACCCGATCGCTAGGTACATGCCGTCTTTTCATGCCTGGAGTCGAAATCACTTACTTATCCAAGGGAGCCGGTTTTATTGATTTTCCGGTTTTTGAACGAGGGTATGAGGCTTTGAAAGCTGCCACGAACGCCTTTTCTTGTCTTGATTCAGACTCAGTTTTGCAGGTGACACAAGAAGAGCCCATATCGATAGTAGTTTTACGTACAATGCTGGGTTTTACACCTCCTGAATGGGGTTACCTGACAACACAAAAAACTGGAGTGAATGTTGCCCAGGGTTTCATACGAACTTTGGACAGAAAAGTTAGGATGCGACCAGATACGCCTCTCAATCCAAGTAGTCTTACCCAAGAGCGGCTAACTGCCATGGTAAAGACGGCCTGCCTCATGCTTTCAGATCGTATTCCAGCCGTCAATAGCGATCAAATGCATCGTCTCAATAAGGCAGATACTAAACACGGTTTGGAAAGCCTGCAAAATGTTTCAGGCATGGGCGTTCCTTACGCAATGCTTCTTTATGAGAGGTTTCTCGGAAGACCTTTTGCTGGCCATAGAGACTCAGTTAGTGACCTTGTTGGAGATAGTCTAGAATCGGCAATTGAAGAAGTACTCTTCAAGGCAGGGGTGAGTTTTCGCAAAACGAAGAGAGCTGAACGTATAGAGGGCTTTGACCAGACGCCAGATTTTATCATTCCGAGTGAGTTTAATCCTCAAATAATAATCGAGGCAAAAATCACCGAAGATGATGGCACAGCTAGAGACAAAGTGACACGTATCCAACATCTTGGGGAGCTAAGTCTTGAAGGATGCTCCATTGATAATCCTAAATATGAGGTCATTGCTTGCATTGGAGGTCGAGGTTTTGGCGTTCGTCGGGAGGACATGAAGAAAATGATCATTGCAACACGTGGGAAAGTTTTTACCTTAAAGACACTTGATCAGCTTGTTGGCAACACAAGCCTAAAAAAGTTTCAATCAAAATAGCATGGTGTATAGGTGTATAGTACTGATACCCATGCATAAGAGAGAGCTTTGGAGGCTATCTCCCGCATGCGTGAGTGCTATTCGATATTATACAGTTAGACTCGGTTCGGAAACGGGACTAAGAGGTAAGTCGCCGGATATTGGTATTTCCCTCCTATGGCAATACGAGACGCGCCGTACGATGGGTTGGGCAGTCTGAACCTTACTATTCTGAGTTCTTAGTTCTAGGCCCTGAGTATTTGGCTTTTGGTTTGTGATCTTTGTGCCTCTTTGTGGCTCCGTGTGAGATGGTTGGTTGGAAGCTTTTTTGTCAGATCTGTTTGGGGTAGCATCAGGTGTGTGTTTGATGATCACATGCCCGGCGTACCATCAAACTGAGTGCTGGGGACCCAGGCGTCCAGATCCGTCCATTCGTCCGGATCTGCCAAAACAAGAGAGAACCCTTCGCCGTCTGTTGTACTGTACGAGTCATCGCGGTAGGTGACCTCTTCAATGGCTTGACCGAGGGCATCTTTGAGTACTATTCGTTTACCTGATTGCCTCTTCAATCATTAGCATGAAAACTGGGATTCGGTTGAGGCATCTTGGCTCCGATATCCTTTTGCCACTGATGTAACAGTGCCAGAAGTCTCTTGGCTTCTTTTGGATGCGCATCAACCAAGTCTTTGATTTCGCTGATGTCATTCCTGAGATTGTACAATTCGAACCGATCTTCTTCATAAAACTCGATGAGCTTCCAGTCACCCAATCGGATGGCGGCGCCGGGTGTCCATGTGCTACCGTGGTAGTGGGGATAGTGCCAGTATAGCGCACGACGTTTTGATGATCTGACGCCTTTGAGTTGGGGCACCAGACTTGTGCCATCTTTGTGTTGGTCGGGATTGGCGTCTATGCCTGTCAACTGCAAGATCGTGGGGTAATAATCTGTGCTGGTCACAGGAAAATCGCATGTGCTTTGGGGGCGAGTCACACCCGGGGCCGATATGATCAGAGGTGTCCTGATGCCGCCTTCATAGCACCAGCCTTTGCCTGCACGAAGTGGTGTATTGGCTGTGGGTGCGTTGGGACGTTTTAATGTGGAGAGGCCACCGTTGTCCGAGGTGAACACAACAATCGTGTTGTCTGTCAGGCCAAGTTGATCAAGCTGGCCCAACAAGCGGCCCACATTTTCATCCATGGCCTGGACCATCGACGCAAACGAGGCATTGTCCTGCCATTGTTTGGTGATGCCATTTCGCTCCTTGACAGTGGCTGGCCCTGTGTAGTTTGTGCTGGCCACCCTTTGTTTGTTTTCTGCAATAAGTCGTTTGCATGGCTGGATGGGTGTGTGCACTGTGTAGAAGGACAAGAAGAGAAAGAATGGCAGACTCTTGTTTTCCTGCATGAAATGAATGGATTCATCGGTGAGCCGATCAGGCAAGTATTCCCCATCGGGGCCGTTGACCAGTTTGGGATTTTTGTAGGGCGTGTAGTATCCCCCAGGAGGAGAACCCTTGTGGTGCC
>Ga0307990_1002067_pt1 | contig 16337 bp, 11 predicted proteins | sample EllFjometagen129_FD_203168 | JGI IMG/M metagenome (GOLD analysis project Ga0307990, IMG submission 203168) | Marine microbial communities from Ellis Fjord, Antarctic Ocean - #129 | ecosystem: Environmental > Aquatic > Marine > Unclassified | place: Southern Ocean | collected 2014-10-08
ACACCCATTCGACATGCGTCCTGGCCTTGATGGCCAGCGGCGAAAAAAAGTACTGGCCGTTGGTCCAGCACATCGTGTCCGGGTACCGCCAGAAGCGTTACAGCCCCGACAACGGGGGCGGGTTTCCAACCTGGGGTTGGGGCTATGACGGCATCGTGATGGGCGAGTACTACATGCTGACCAAAGACCGATCGTTGATCCCGGCGGTGGCTTCGCTGGTCAGAGCTTACGAGTTGGGTATGGACTATCGCGCGGGGAGTTTCTCGCACAAGCCGTTTCCGTTCATTCAGAATCGCATCGCCGCCGGCGGCCCCAAAGGCTACGGCGCGATGTCCCAGCCCGGTGGCATGGCCATGATCGCAATGAGCATTTTCGAGCAGGCTGGATTGCCCAATTCCACCCGTGCCCACAACAGGCTTCACCAGGCCTACCTGCATTCATGGAGCCCTGGCGGCGAGATCGGTTACGGGTTCAAGAGTTGGGATTACGCCATCATCGAACTCAAGGATCCTAAAAAGTCACCCGCCCACAGCAAGCACGGCATCGGGTACATCTGCCCGACCGGCATGAAGGATATCGGCGAGTACACCATCACCTGGCCCGACAAGAATGAAAAGCGTGCCGGGATGACCTCGCTCGATACCAGGTGGGTCAAGGCTGAGGCCGACACCAACATCGTTTACCAGAGAGGCGGCGCGACGCGATTGGTGATTCGCAATATGACCCATCCTGAACCGAAAGGACCGTTCAATATCACCGGCAAGCCGATCGGCCACTATGGCCGGGCGGGCCAGGGGGCGTTGGCTCATCTAATCGGCAGCGCTTCCAGGAAGTCGTGGAAATACATCGGCGACCATCACGCCAATGCCTGTGCCAGCAGCCCGAATGACATTCTCAGGGGGCACGCTTCAACGCTGATGGGCACGATGTGGGGCTCGCTCGGTGCCGCCAGAGCCGAGAAAAAAAGATTCCGCGCCTACATGGACCAGATCAAATGGTGGTTCATTATGGCCCAAACGCACGACAATGGTTTCGTGGTTATGCCCGGAAACGATTACGCCTCGACCGACCATGTCTATGCGACTCGCAATCTTCCATCGGCGACCGCGGCGCTCATTCTCAGCGTCAAGAATCGACGTCTTCAGATAACGGGAGCGGATTCGCCAAGCGGTTCCGCGAACAAACCGCTCTCTGAGAATGGGACAAATCCGCAGGCGAGCGGCGATTCCAGAGACGCCTCCGCGCTGGCCGAGGCCGAAAAACTGATCGCCGAAAAGCAATACGTCAAAGCCGCCACGATACTGCGCAAATTGGCCGTCGCCAAGCCCGGGACGGACATCGCCAAGAAGGCGGCTGAGCGACTCAAGGCTCTGCAAGACGATCCCGCGATCGGCCAGTCGATCGTCGACGCCGAGGCCGACTCCTTCGAAGTCCGGTGCGTCGCGGCCAAAGACAGGAAGGACTACGCTCTGGCGATCGGACTTTATGAGCAATACGTTGGGCGATTCCCCAAGGCGTCGCGTTTCGCGAAGGTCAAGGCGACCCTCGATTCGCTGAAGTCCGACGATACGATCCAGGCGACCATCAAGAACTCTCAGGCGGAATCGGACTGCAAAGGATGGATGTCCCTGGCGGACCACTACGTCAATCTGGGGATGTACAAAAAAGCTCGCGAGTACCTCACCAAAATCGTCGACAATTACGGTGACACCGACTGGGGAGTCAAGGCCCGCAAGCGACTGGCCAAGATCCCGAACCGATGAGCCGCCCGAGCCCTGGGAATCCGGGCATATCTGGCTGGCCAGGACATAAATGGAGTATTGCCCCAAACCGCCCAAGTCGCAGGACAAAGCCAAATCCTGCCCACTAATTGCCGGGTCTTGCTATGAATGTACTTTCGGAAAAACCCTTCAGTCTACGCAAGAAATTTCGGCTTTATGTATCCGATATTGCGGCAGGTGGGTTGGTCATGGGAGTTTCAACGGGCGTTTTCTCGGCGGTTTTCTCCCGGAGATTTCTCCCAGGTACCACGTTGTCGGGATCCGCGAGAACCCCCGCCCGGAATTTTCCGACCTTTACGGCGGAATATGCTGTTGACACCGGCGGCGCTTGTGTCATAATGTGCGGCTCTTTAACAGCGGTTTCAGTGCGGACAGCAGACGGAGTAGACGGGTGAATGTCAACATGAAGACGTTTATGGCGAAGCAGGGCCAGGTCGAGCAGAAGTGGTACGTCGTGGACGTGACCGACAAAGTGCTAGGCCGTGTGGCGACTCGAATCGCGATGATCCTGATGGGCAAGCACCGCCCGCAATACACTCCTCACGTTGATACGGGCGAGTTTGTTGTGGTGGTGAACGCGTCGAAGGTTCGATTTACGGGCAACAACAAGCTTGCGCAGCGGACCTACCAGCGGTTCAGCGGCTATCCCGGCGGTCAGAAGGAAACCACGCTGGGTGAGATGATGGACAAGAAGCCCGAGAAGGTCATCAGCGAGGCGGTTCGGCGAATGCTGCCAAAGAATAAGCTGGGCACGGCGATGCTCAGCAAGCTGAAGGTCTACGCCGGCAGCGAGCATCCCCACCAGGCGCAAAAGCCCGAGAATCTCGATATTTGACGGCCTCCGACGAGAAGAACGTTTAGGAAATATCATCGATGGCAGAAGATCAAGCAAACGCCCCGCAGGAAGAGTCAAAAGTAGAACCCGCCGAGGTGCCCAAGGCTCCAAAGGCCCCCGCGGCTGAGGCCCCCAAAGCCCCCAAGGCCGAGGCTCCCAAAGCCCCCGCGGCTGAGGCCCCCAAGGCTCCAAAGGCCGAGGCTCCCAAAGCCCCCGCGACTGAGGCCCCCAAGGCTCCAAAGGCCAAGGCTTCCAAGGCCCCCGCGGCTGAGGCCCCCAAGGCCGAGCCCCCTGAAGCCCCCAAGGCGGAGACTCCTGAGCCCGTGGCTGCTGAAGCACCCGAGCCAGAGGCTGAAAGCAAGCCCGCTCCGGCGTTGACGTCGGGCAAGCAATACGTATGGGGCACAGGTCGGCGCAAGTCGTCCGTGGCTCGCGTCCGCATTCGTCCGGGCACCGGCAAGTTCACGATCAACAAACGTGACGCGACGACGTACTTCGTACACGAAGCGCACCGCCAGGCAATCCTCACCCCGCTCGAGGCAGCCAATATGCTCAAGAGCTGGGACGTGTTCGTCAACGTGGGCGGCGGTGGCTACGGTGGCCAGGCCGGTGCCGTGGTGATGGGCCTTGCCCGAGCACTGTCCAAGGCCGCGCCAGAGGTCGACCAGGCCCTTCGCGATCAAGGCATGATGACCCGCGACGCCCGTATGAAAGAGCGTAAGAAGCCCGGACAGCGTGGCGCACGAGCTCGCTTCCAGTTCTCCAAGCGTTAAGCGACTTTTCGAACCAAGCACACCGGCCCCGGCGCTTCGAAAAGCGCTGGGGCCGTTTTTCGTCCCGGCCCGCCGTCGCGGGTTTCAGGCTTTCATGGGAGATCCCAACGCAATGTCCAATACAGATCAAAACGTCAGCAGCAGTGATACTTTCGGTAAACAAATCCGCGTCGTCCTAGTCGGCGGCAGCGGCTATACCGGATTCGAGGTCATCAAGATCCTCGCCAGGCACCCCCGCGCCGAGCTTGTCGGAGTATTCGGGCCCAAGAGCGAACTCGGGCCCATGGAGGGCTTCTACCCCCACCTGTCCAAGCTCTGCATGCTCGATCAGGAACTCTTCGAGCCGGCGCGACTCAAGGATATGGGCGCCGATGTCGCAATGCTCTGCGTGCCCCACAAGGTCGCCATGAGCTACGTGCCAACCCTGCTGGACGTCGGACTGAGGGTTATCGACTGGTCAGCCGACTACCGCATCCGCGACGCGGCCGAGTACGAAAAATGGTACTGCCCCCACACCGATCCCGAACACCTCGCCGAGGCCGTCTACGGCCTGCCGGAATACTTCGCCGAGCAGATTTCCGCCGCCCGGCTGATAGCCAACCCAGGCTGCTACCCCACCTGCACCGCCCTGGCGCTGGCGCCGGTTATCAAGGCTGGCCTCGTCGAGCCGACGGGCATAATCTCCAACGCCATCAGTGGAGTCTCGGGCGCCGGCCGAAAGCCGAACCCAAAAAGCCACTTCCCCGACTGCAACGAGAACTTCGGACCATACGGCGTGGGCAATCACCGTCACATGCCGGAAATGGAGCAAACGCTCTCGGACCTCACCGGACAGGCCGTCGAATTGCTGTTTCAGCCGCACCTGTGCCCCATGGACCGCGGCATGCTGTGCAGCATCTATGCCCGTCCCACCGGCGACGTGACCGAGGCCCAGCTTACCGAATGCCTCCAGGCAGCCTACGCCGACAAGCCCTTCGTCCGCGTTCGCACCGACGTGCTGCCCGCGACGAAGTACACGGCCTACACCAACTTCTGCGACATCGCCGTCCGGGTCGCCAAGGGCCGGGTCGTGCTGTTCAGCGCTCTGGACAATCTTATCAAGGGCGCCAGTGGCCAAGCTGTGCAGAACATGAACCTGATGTTCGGCCAGGAAGAGACGGCCGGGCTTTTCTAGCTTGAAAAAAGGCTAAGAGCTGTCTTGGAGTGAGGCACATGAGCAGAGTTCGTCACATCACGTTGCCCGGCGGTTTTTTGGCGGGTGCGGTTCATTGCGGGATCAAGTCCACCGACCAGGAAGACCTGACCATCCTCGCTTGCGAGACTGATGCGTCGGTGGCGATAATGACGACCACCAACCAGGTCGTCGGCGCGCCGGTGCTCTGGCTGCGGCGGATCCTCCCTCGCGGCGCGGGCAAGGCACGCGGCATCGTCGTGAACAGCGGATGCTCCAACGTCTGCACGGGCCGACGCGGCATGGCCGACGCCGAGGCCATGGCAAGGCAGACGGGCAAGCTGCTGGGATGCCACGCCGAGAAGGTCCTGGTCGCATCGACCGGCATCATCGGGCAGCGCCTTCCGATGGCCAAGGTCCGCAAGGGAATCGCCGCGGCAGGGAGCCGACTCGGCTTGCGTCATGACTCAGCCGTGCTTCGCGGCATGATGACGACGGACACTCGCGAGAAGTCCGCCGTCGTGCAGACAACCATCGCCGGCAGGACGGTCACGGTCGCGGGCATCGTCAAGGGCTCTGGCATGATCGCCCCGTCAATGGCTACGATGATCTCGCTGATAACCACCGATGCCGCCATCTCGCCGACGAACCTCCGCAAGGCCCTGGTACCCGCCTGCGCGGGCAGCTTCAACGCCATTACGGTGGATTCCGACACATCCACGTCGGACACCGTGGCGGTGTTCGCTTCGCACAAGGCGGGCAACAAGCCGCTTACGACAGGCACGAGGGATTACGCCAGGTTCGCCGCCGCGCTGGCCGAGGTCTGCTACGAGCTTGCCCGATCGGTCGTCGTCGACGGCGAGGGCGCCACCAAGCTCATCGAGATAGCCGTCACCGGCGCCCGCAGCAACGCCGAGGCCAAAACCGCCGCCAAGAGCGTGGCCGACTCCCCGCTTTTTAAGTGCGCCATACACGGCGGCGACCCAAACTGGGGCCGCATCGCCGCCGCCTTGGGCAAGTCATCTGCGAAGATCGATCCCGACCAGCTCAAGATAAGGATCGGCGGGGTGATGATCTTCTCCAGCGGCACGGGCAGAAAGTTCGACCTGCCCAGGGTCGAGGCCCACCTGGCCGGGGCGGAAGTAAACGTCGCCTGCGACCTGGGCCTGGGCAAAGGCAAGTTCACCGCGCTGACCTGCGACCTCTCACGCGAGTACATCGCCATCAACGCCGATTACCACACCTGACCTCGCAGCCCGTTTAAAAAGCTATCTCTGCTGCGAGCGGCCTGGATTCCTGCGCGTCTGCGTCAGAAAGCCTCGACAAAGCTAAGGCTTTGTCTGCGTTTTCTTCCTTGATGCTCGAAATCCTGACTCGCTCTCGCGACGAGATCCATTTCTAAACGGACTGCTAGGCGTCGGATAACCTGATTCACAGCCAGGCAGCCAAAGGCGATGCGATTGTCATCACTCGCACGATCCCCGGTCTTTATTGGCGGCGGACTTTCTGCTGTTAATCGCCTTGGTCATCACATCGGCGACCGCCTTGCCGAGAATATCCTGCAGGTCCTTGCCCCAATAGTGGACCTCGCTGCCGGTGCGCCATTTGTCGAATGCCTTGTTTTCGCAAATGAATTGATGCAGGTCGCAGACCAGGATTTCCGGGTGTTTGCGCATGACCTCCATCGCGGCCTGGTTGAATTCCCGGGCCGCCCCTTTGCGGCGGGCATACCGTCCCTTGTTGCTGTTGGGAACGGGGGTGGTCGAACACCAGATCAACGTTGCCCCGGTCTTCTTGAGAATCGCGATTTCCTTTTCGAGATTCTTTTTGTAAACATCGAGCGGAACCGCGAATGCACCCCAGGTGTCTTTGGACTTATCGTAAGGCTGCTTTAGATCGTGCAGGCCGTGATTGAACTGGATGACATCCCAGTGGAAGCCCTTCTCCTTGTAGTTTCCCAGCCAGAGTCCCATATTGTTGACGCCGTGAAACGTCGAGAAACAGTTGCCCTCGTTGCGGTGGTAGTTCGCCACGCCCTTCAACGCCGATTTCGCGGCTTTGTGGTAATTCATGCTGATCGAATCGCCAACCACCAGTATTCGGGGCAGGTGGGGATCGTCAACCGTGCGAGGATCGACCAGCGGTGCGGCTTCCATGCTGTCTACTACAAACTTGCCGTTCATGTATTTACCTTGGATCGTGGCCGACCATAAGCCCTTGGCCAGGTCTTGCGGCGTGAGTTTCCGGCGGAGGTATATGCGCGCGTTTCGCCTTCGCAGCGAAACTTTCACCGGCTTGCCGTTGACCTCAATAGTCCCGCCGCGGGGCGCCTTGCCCGCATCCGGGGTGAACCAGCCCACGACCTTCCGGTTGTTGTCAATCACGCCGCCGGGGACCTTCGCGTCGGGCATGATGACCGCCACCCGGGCGACAAACAGCTTGCCCCCAGCCAGCGCCTTGGCGCTCGCGTCATCTATGCCGTGGAAATCCGCCATGACGGGCGCCTTCAGGCCCGCGAAGTTCACCTTCTCCGCCACCTCCGTGACGCTGGTCGCATCGGTCCAATACACGCGATGCCATGACCTCCCCACCCCTGTCTGGGGGTCGTAGACAGTCTCTTTGAGAAACTTGAAGCTCTTGCCGCTCAGGTCCACATTGAAAATGCTTCCCTTGGCCCCCTTGGGGTCTTCGCCCGGCGTCATGGCTGACTGGTCACTCGCCGCCAGCTGGCAGTCGCCCGCAACCAAAAGCATGAACGATATCGCCGCGAGGCGAAGTGCTGTCTGAATCTTCATTTCTGCATGTTCCCGTTCGGTACGAATGCCCTTGTCGCTTCTTTTTAAACCTATCATCTTGCGAGTTGTCTCGCCGCGGGTACCCGGCATTCTCAATTGCAGATTAACCGCGTTGGCGGCCTCGCCGGCGAGAGGGCGTTTTTTTCTCGTACGGCACGGTGCCGGCCCGCATGAGTTTCTTTACCTCGGCGGGCGTCAGGGGACGGCAGTTGCCGATCTTCACGCCGCGGTCGGTGATCGGACCGATAGCGACGCGGTGGAGGCGAGTAACCTTTACGCCGAACTTCAGAAGGACTCGCCGAATCTCCCGGTTCCTACCTTCACTGATCGTCACCTGCAACCGGCTGCGTTCGGGCGATTTGTTGAGGATCTTCAACGCTGCCGGCATGGTCCGTCGGCCGTCGAGATAAACGCCGTGCTTGAACGCATCGACGTCCTCGGGCGTCAGTTGGCCGTTGATCTCGACGTTGTACGTAGCCGGCACGCCGTATCGCGGGTGTGTGAGATAGTCGGTCAACTCGCCGTCGTTGGTCATTACAAGCAGGCCCGTCGAATCGAGGTCCAGACGTCCCACGCAGTAGACGCGGGTACCCGGTATGTCGGGCGCCATATCGACGGCCGTCCGCCGGCCCTGCGGGTCGTCGGACGTACAGACGACGCCGCGCGGCTTGTTCAGCAGGAAGTACACCATTTCCTGGTGGCGTCGGCGCACGTACTTGCCGTCGATGGCAATCCGATCGACCTGTGGGTCGACGAACACCGGCAGCGACGTAACGGGATCACCGTTGACGGAAACCCGCCCGTCGGTAACCATTTCCTCAGCCGCCCTGCGACTGGCGACGCCTGCGTCCGCGAGTACTTTTTGAATTCGTATCTTGGCCATTGGTGCCTCTTGGGGTTCTATAAACTGCTGCGCTCTGGCAGCGTCACTTCCAGCCAGGTGCAGTTGCCGCTTGTTACTACTTCGGCATTTTCCAGGCAGGCCGGGACCAACACTGTATCGCCGGCGCGAATCGGGACTGTCGGCTCGACGGGGCCAGCGTGACGCACCTCGGCAGGGCCTTGGGCTTCCAGCATCATCAGGGCGACGCATCGGCCCGAGGGAATCGCTGCCGCCTGGCCGGCGGAAGCTTTGCGGCGGGTGACGGTGAAGAACTCCGTCTTCAGCAGCGTGTCGCCCGCTTCGCCGGGCGCGACGTCGTCGGCCTCGGTGAAGTGGATGCACTGCATCGAGCGTTCCACGTGGATTTCGCGCCCCCTGCCCCAGTCGGTTACGCGGTACGTCGTATCCGAGGGCGTCTGGACTTCCGCGACGACGACGCCAGCGCCGAGCGCGTGGACCGTCCCGGCTGGGAGATAGTGGAAGTCGCCCTCGGCCACCCTGTATGGCTTGACGAGCTTGTCTACGGTGTCGGTCTCGATTCCCTGGCGGAACTGCTCCGCCGAGATGTCGGGCAGGACGCCCTTGTAGATCATGCCGTCGCGACTTTCGAGGATGTACCAGCACTCGGTTTTCAGCGCGGCGCCCTCGCCGATGGCCTCGACGGCGGCGGCGTCCGGGTGGACCTGGAGCGAGAGAATGTCGTTGGCGTCGAGCAGCTTGAGCAGCAGCGGGAATCGCCCATCAGCCATGGTCGGCGCGCCGCCGAGCAGCCGGGACCCGAGTTCGCGAGTCAGGTCGGTAAGCGTGATCCCGCGAGCCGGGCCGTTGGAGACGCGGCTGACGCCCTCGGCGAGGTCTGCAAGCTCCCAGCTTTCGCCGATGGGCCTGTCGGCAGGCAAATCGCGGCCGAAAAGACGTTCGAGATTCCGCCCGCCCCAGATCTTCTCTTTGTAGATCGGTGCGAATTTATACGGGTACGTTTCCATGGTTGGCTCGCAGGCGGTTTAGCCGGGCCAGTCGCCGGTGAAGACCTCAGTGGCCGGGCCGGTCATCATGACGTGCCCGTCTTCGGCGTTCCATTGAAGCTTCAGGTCGCCGCCGGGCAGGTGAGCGAGAATCTTGCGCCCGGTTCGGTGCGTCTGGACGCCCGCAACGCACACGGCCGAGGCACCCGTGCCGCACGCCAGCGTGATTCCGCTGCCACGCTCCCACGTTCGCATGGTCACTTCCTCCGGCGAATGAACCTGCACGAAATGCACGTTGACCCGCTCGGGAAAGACCGGGTGGTGTTCGATTTCCGGGCCGAGTTGTTCCATCGGCACGGCCGCGACGTCATCGACGAATATCACCGCGTGCGGATTGCCCATGGACACGCAGGTCATCTGAAACGCCCGGCTATGTGTCTTTATCGTCACATCGACGGCCCGGGTCTGGCGGATCAGCACAGGGATCTGCTCGGGTTCGGTGAGGGGCTTACCCATGTCCACGGTCGCCGCGAGGACCTTGCCATCAGCGCCAAGTTTCAGATCGATGGTCTTGATTCCCGCGGCCGTCTCCACTCGCATGGGGTTGGCGGTGACATGCCCGTAATCATAAGCGTATTTTGCGACGCATCTCACGCCGTTGCCGCACATCTGCGCCTCCGAGCCATCCGCGTTGAACATTTGCATCCGCACATCGGCGGCCGCGTCGGATGCCATTACGAGTATCAGCCCGTCGGAGCCTACGCCGAAGTGGCGGTCGCTGATGGCGATGGCGAGTTTGGCCGGGTCGTCCACCGTCTCGGCGAAACAGTCCACGTAGACGTAATCGTTGCCCAAACCGTGCATCTTGGTGAAACGCATCATTAAGTCCTTCCGAAATCGAACATTGCCATCTCGTCGGCAGCGCAGCACGCAACCTCAAAGCCAAGCCACGATCTTGGAATACTATCGCCCAGCCGGTCCCCGAGCAACGTAGAAAGCTTAGGAAGGATCGCAGAAACTTTCACGCCGAGGTGAAACATTCCGGGAACTTCCACGACCATCCAGATGTCAAAGACATTGGAGAAGTCGATTTGCCTTGTCAAAGCATGCGTTGGAAGCGAAAATAACATACGGAAACAGGGAATAAGGCGCAACGTCTGATCGAAAGGGGCAATGGGACATGGCAGACAGTAAGAAAGGCGCCCTCGAACGCCAGCTTCGCAACGTGCGTATTCGCGCCGGGCTGAACGTCCTGCTGCGTCAGGCGGCGATCGTCCTGGCGCTAGCCGGCGTGGCGGCGGCACTGGCGGTCGCGGTCGAGCGGGTGTTCGTGGTCCCGGTCATAAGTCTCGTCTCCGTGATCTCTGCCGGAGCGGTGGCGGTCCTGCTGGCGGCGGTGCTGGCGGCCCTGCGCGTGCCGAATCGCATGCAGGTCGCCGTTCTCATCGATGGCCGGCTCGGGGCAAAGGAACGCTTCAGCACGGCGCTCGCGCTGGCCAGCAGCGATGATCCCTTTGCCTTGGCCGCCGAGGCCGAGGCACACGCGGCAGCCAAACACCTGGACATTCGCGGGCACTTCCCCGTTCGCCCGAGCCTCCACTGGGTCGGCCCGGCGGCTACGTGGGCTGTCGCCGCGGCGATCTTCTTCCTCATGCCGGCGATCGATGTACTGGGCAACCAGGCCCGCAACCAGGCCAACCAGCAGAATGCAGCCGCTTTGGCCCAAGCCAAGACTGACGTCGAAAAGGCAGCCGCCAGGGTCAAGGCGCTCGTGCAGGAAGCAAACGTGCCGCAACTTGCGATGGACCTCGACCAGATCGGCGAATTGTCGCCCGAGCAGAAACCCGCCGACGTGCGCCGCCAGGCAATCAAGAAACTCGGCAAATTGGGCGACCGCCTCCGCGAGCTTCAGAAGAACCAGAAAAACGCCGGCCTCGGCGATGCGAAGAATATGCTCAAGGATCTTCGCGGCTCGCCGGAGGCCTTCGACAACAAGCTCAACCGCGCCCTGGCCCAAGGCGACTTCGCGGGGGCCGCCAAGATGATCCGCGATGCCCTGGAAAAGCTCAACTCGGGCAAGCTCTCCGACGCTGAGAAGCAGGCCCTCGGCAAGCAGCTTTCCGACCTGGCCGACCAGGCGGGCAAGATCGGCGATCCGGACAAACAGGTCGCCGATATGCTGGGCAGGCAAGGTATGGACTCGGCGACGGCGAAAAAGCTGGCCGGCATGAGCGAGCAGGATGTCCGCAACGCCCTCAAGAAGCAGGGCCTCTCCGACGAGCAAATCGACAAGATGATGGAGAAGATGAGCCAGTGCCGCAACGGCGCCCAGTCATGCCAAAAACTTGCCCAGCAGTTGGGCGAGTGCAACCTTCCGGGTTCGGGGCTGAACCCCAACGGACTGATCTCCCTGAGCGACAGCCTTGACGACCTGGGCCAGCAGCAGGCCGGCGAGATGTCCCTTGCCGACGCCCTATCGGAAATGGAAGGCGCGATAGCGCGCCTGGGCGAGGGCGACTGCCAGGGCGGCATGCCCGGCGCGGGCGAGGGCGAAGGCGATCCCAACGGACCCGGCATATGGGTTCCCAGCGATGCCGACGGCACAGGCATGGGTCCCGGCGGCGGGCGAGCACGGGCCTGGGGCGCCCGGGCGACCGGCAATCCAGAAGAGGTCGGCCTCAAGGGCACGGGCGTTCGCAACAAGCCGACCAAGGATAACGAGATCATCGGAAGCTGGCTGGTAAAGGGCCAGCAGGTTCGCGGCGAATCCAAGCGAAAGCTCACTACCGCGGTCCAGGCGTCCAAGGACGCCGCAGCCGAGGCCATTCGCGAAAGCAAGATTCCCCGAAAATACGAGGGGGCCGTGAGGAAGTACTTCGGCGGTATGGAAGCCGCCGCCGACCCCAATTCGCCCTGATACGCGAAACCGCCGCTGACCCTTGTCTCGGGACCGCGCCATGAACCAATCTACACTAGCCGCCTGCCGCGGACTGGTTATCGTGCTGACCGCCGCGATGGCCGTCGCCGTCGGCTGTGACGGACGGGGAGGCGCAGACGGCAACTCGCCCAGGGAAGTGGTGCTCTACTGTTCGGTGGACCCCGAGTTCGCCAGGAGTATCCTGAAAACCTTCGAGCAGCAAACGGGCGTGCGGGTGAAGGTCCGCTTCGACGAGGAAGCCACCAAAACCACAGGGCTCGTCCAGCGACTGCGAGCCGAGGCCGACCACCCCGCCGCCGACGTATTCTGGTCCAGCGAGTGCTTCCAGACTATCGCCCTTGCCGACGAGGGCCTGCTCGCCCCCTACCGCGGCCAAGCCGCGACGAACTGGCCCGCGCAGTTCGCCGATCCCAATGGTCTATGGCACGGGTTCGGCCTGCGCATGCGCGTAATCGCATGGGATACCCGGCGAGTGAAATCCAGCGAGGCTCCCCGAAAAATCGAGGACCTGCTTGATGTCAAATGGAAGGACCGCATCGTGATGGCCAGGCCGGAATTCGGCACGACCCGTGGCGACGTGTCGAGCTGGTTCGCCCACTACGGCACGGATGGAGCCAGGGCGATACTTCGCGGCCTGGCCGCAAACGGCGTGCGTCTGGTTCAGGGCAACAGCACGGCCGTGCGAATGGTCGCACGCGGCGAGGCCGATGTGTGCTTTACCGACACCGACGATGTCTACGTCGCCCAGCGTAACGGCTGGCCCATCGCGATGGCCCCGCTGGACCAGGACGGCGAAGGCGCCCTGGCGATACCCAACACGGTCGCGATGGTAAAGGGTGGGGGCAATCCGGGCGCGGCCAGCGAGCTCGTCGAGTTTCTGCTGAGCGAGTCCGTGGAACGCCTGCTGGCTGAGAGCGAATCGCACAACATTCCCATCCGCCCATCCGTCGCGACTGAGTTCGCCACGTACGCTATCGGCAAACCGCTGGCGATCGATTACCGCGAGATCGCTTCGCAACAGCAGGCCGCTTTGGCGGCGGTCAAGGAGATCATGCCCTGATGACTCGCGACCCGGCGGCAAAGTTGCTGGCGGCGGCATCGCTGGTCCTATGGGCCTTGCTGGTGGCGGCGCCGCTGGTCTGGCTGTACGCGGGGGCATTCACCGCGCCTCGGGCATCCTTGCCAATCGCCGCCACGATGGACTGGGCAGTGGTTGGGCAATCGTTCGGACTTGCCGCCGGCATCGCCGTGCTGAGCGTACTGCTGGGTTTCGTACCGGGGCAACTTCTCGCCACGGCCAGGCGAGGACGGACGCTGCTGGCCGTGGGACTGCTGGGCGCCCTGCTCATGCCCAGATACCTGTTGCTCTACGCGTGGGACCTGCTCCGCAGCCCGACCACGCCGCTGGGCGATTATCTCTCAGCCAGGCCGGACCTCGCCCGGGCAGCCGGGATGACAACCGCGTGCCTGACGCTGGTACTGTGGTACTGGCCCTTGGCGGCGCTGATTATCAGCCAGGGTCTTCGCAATCTCGATCGCGACAGCCAGCGACAGGCCCTGCTCGATGCAGGCCCCTGGCGCAGGCTGATCGGCGTGACGCTGCCGCAACTTTACCCGACGATCCTGCTGGCCTTGGGATTGTGCATGACGATGGTGCTGGCTGAATTCGCGACTTTCCACCTCGTCGGCGTTAAGACCATCGGCGCCGAACTGGCCGTGCTCTACGCCCAGACCGGATCCTCGCGAGTAGTCGCCCTCGCCGCTTGGCCGGTGATAATCCCCGCCGCCATCATGGCAGTGACGCTCTGGCGACGCGCGCGGGACTGGTCCACCAACGCCCCACTGGCCAGGCCGGACGCCCCACGCCACGCAGGCCGGCGGTGGGTACTGGCTGCGGCGCTGCTGACGCTGACCATGCTGGCCCCGATGGTGCTGCTGGTTTTATCGCTCCGTGACCTTCAAGGCTTCGCCAATTTCTACGACCTCCACAGCGAACAACTCGCCACCAGCCTGCTCGCGGCGTCCGTCGCATCGGCGGCTGCGCTTGTGATGGCGGGCGGGGCTATTCTCTGCGGCTGCCTGGGCCGGACCGGGCGGATAATCGCCGCGATCGTCATACCGACGATCCTCCTGGCGGCGCTTATTCCAGGCGGTCTGATCGGTGCGGCCCTGGTACACTTTCAGGGCTCCCTGCGGGCTCACTTGGGCTTGGCGGAGGGCTGGTGGAGCGTCTCGGCCGGGCTGGCGGCAAGGCTCGCTGGCGTGGCGATAGTGTTCCTGAGGCTCGGACTGGATATTCGCAGTTCGCAGCTTTCAGAACTTGCCGCCACCGACGGCGCTGGCTGGGTGCGAACCTGCTGGTCTGTGCACCTGCCGCGACAGTGGCCCGTTTGGGTGGCAGCCTTTGCGCTGGTGACCATGCTCGGGCTGACTGAACTTCCCGCCACGAGCGTTCTCCTGCCGGCCGGGGTGCCGAACTTCGCCCAGGGCCTGCTCAACCAGATGCACTACGCCCGCGACCAGCAGGTAATCGCGACTTGTCTTGTGCTCGTGGGAGGCTACGGAACGCTGGTCGCCGTCGCGCTAATGGTACGATGGCTTCTGCGCCGCCGCGGCGCCTGCCGAATCGCCGCGATGCTGCTGGTGGCTTGCGCCGCGCCGATGTCCCCCGGCTGCGAACCGGCCGACCACCGCGATGCTCCGAAAGTCGTCCGCCACTTCGGTTCGAGCGGCCCCGGCCCCGGCGAGTTTCTCTATCCGCGAGCGATCGACGCCAGCGGCGATTCGACGATATGGGTGATCGACAAGACGGCGCGCCTTCAGCATTTCGACGCGGCTGGAAAATACCTGGGCGGTTTTGCCATGCCGGACTCCGCCACAGGCAAGCCGACTGGCCTGACTGTCGCGCCCAACGGCGACGTGTGGGTGGCAGACACACATTACCATCGCGTCGTCGTCTTTCACCCGGACGGCACGGAGGTCCGGCGATTCGGGGCATACGGCACCGGGCCGGGCCAGATGGTCTACCCGACGGACGTCGCGTTCGCCGGCGATGGGAGGGTGTTCGTCAGTGAGTATGGCGGCAACGACCGCGTGAATATATGGAGCACCAAGGGCAAGTTCCTCGGCAGTTTCGGCAGCTTCGGTGCTGACAGCGGGCAGTTGTCCCGACCGAGCGCAGTGGCAGTCGATGCGACCCGCAGCCGTCTCTACGTAGCCGACGCGTGCAATCATCGCATCGCCGTATACGACCTTTCCGGCAAGGTCCTGAGTTACATCGGCTCGGTAGGCCGGGATATGGGCCAGCTCCGCTACCCGTACGATCTCGCACTTACCGCCGACGGGCGGATTGTCGTATGCGAGTACGGAAACAATCGCATTCAGATCTTCTCACCCGATGGTCGCAGCTTGGCGGTCCTCGGCGGACCGGGCAGGCAATTGGGCGAGCTGGCCTACCCGTGGGGCGTGGCGATCGGCGCGGACGCTCTGGCCTACATAGTCGACGCGGGCAACAACCGCATACAGGCATGGAGGCTGCCATGAACGTAATTCCTGCAACCCACCAGGCCGACTTCCGGTGGATACCGATAGCAAAGTGCGGTAAGATAAAGAACCATCATTCAGCATCTCCACGCCGTTGCGACGGTTGGGGGCAGGTCGGTTCGACCTTCGTGGGATACAGAAGGACATTGGGTCCAGCATGAGAACATTACCAGGAATCGCATGCATGTTGATGCTTGTCTTCTCGGCCAAGGCCATGCGCGCCGAAGACACGATAACGGTCAGCACAGTGGACACCAAGGCTGCCCTGGTCAACCCAGGTATGGGCTGGACCATGCATTTCTACTCAAATGTGCCCGGTAATTACGGTTCCAGGCTGGCGCCGGAGGACACAGTTGAGGACTTTCCTGGCCTGTCGACCGTATACCTGCGAATCCCGTGGGCCTTCATCGAACCCACCGAAGGTAAGTTCAACTGGGCGATTCTCGACACGCCCGCTCAACGCTGGATTGCCGCCGGAAAGCGTATTGCCCTCCGCCTCACCTGCTCCGAGAACTGGATGAAATACGCAACGCCGGAATGGGTCAAGAAGGCCGGGGCGAAAGGCACCTTTTACCAATACGGTAAGGGCCGGGTTGCCCAAAGCGGCTCATGGGATCCATTTTTCGATGACCCGGTTTTTGTAAAAAAACTAG
>Ga0307990_1002068_pt1 | contig 16336 bp, 15 predicted proteins | sample EllFjometagen129_FD_203168 | JGI IMG/M metagenome (GOLD analysis project Ga0307990, IMG submission 203168) | Marine microbial communities from Ellis Fjord, Antarctic Ocean - #129 | ecosystem: Environmental > Aquatic > Marine > Unclassified | place: Southern Ocean | collected 2014-10-08
GCGCGGGCCGTCGCTCCCGTCAGCAGGCAGTTCGACGTCGATGACAGCGGGCGAATCAAGGTCCGCGTCGTCAAGGGCGGTAGCGAACTCAACATGATCTTCGCCAACCAGGCCGAAATGAAAACCAAGAGCCCCCATCTCTACGAAGAGTTCAGGAAGCTCCTGGACTCGAAAGAGAAAGGAAAGTAGTGGGGCGTTTCGCGTTTGGAGATTCGGGTTCTTCTTTCTGTCAGTTTTCGGAGTGATCGATTCATTGCACGAACCGGGGGCCTTGGGAATCGTCTTGGCCGTACTATACGGCAGTCGGCCTTGGGCGCGAAAGCCCTGGCGGACACGATGGGCCTTAATGGGCCAGACCCGTCTGCCCAAGGGATGTGGGGCTTTGACATGCTCGCATCGTCGGCGAGGCGCACCGTGAAGTATAAGCGTTGAGAATCGCCCACATTCCTGGCCGCTAAGGTGCCGTGTGCTGCTGGCTGGCCAGGTAAACGCTGTTTCTCCCTTGGTTTTTGGCGGCGTAGACGGCTTCGTCGACCGCGCCCAGGAGATGTTCGATATCGTTTTCCCGCGGGTCGCCGATTGCTACCCCGATGCTGACGGTGAAGGGGATAGCTCCGTTTGACGTCTGGACGGGCTTGCTCTCGACGTCCCGGCGAATGTCTTCGGCCAGGGCGGTGGCGGCCTGCTCATCATAACCGTTCAGGAGGCAGATGATTTCCTCTCCCCCGTAGCGGTAGGCGTTGTGTTCGCACCGCTCGGCGATGATCTGCCCGAGTCGTTTGAGCACCCGGTCTCCCGTATCGTGTCCGAACGTGTCGTTGATGCTCTTGAAGTGGTCGGCGTCGATGAACAGCACGGCCAGGGGCTCGCGGATGCCCTTGCTTTTGTCAGCGAGGGACTTGCGGACCGTCTCGAAACAAGCGCGGTTCTGCAGCCCGGTCATCGGGTCTAGCCCGGCGGTCTCGGTGAGCTTGCGGTTGATGGCGAGGAGACGCTGGGCTTCGGCATCGGCCTCGAGGGCGGTTTGCATTAGAGTTTCATTGGCCTGGCAGAGAATCTGGTTCATGCGGGAGCCAGAAATAACCTTAATGTCAAACAACTCGGCCAGATCTTGAGCTTGAGTAGCCAGGGCCTCCAGGATTTCCTGTATCTGCTCGCCTTGGAGGTCGAATTGCTGAACAAGCATATCGCGTGCTTCGGCGGCGGCGGCGATGGTGTCGTCGGCCAGCAGAACATTGGCGGTTATGCGCGATGCCCACACCAGGCGGGCCAGCGGCTGGTGCTGGGCCGGGGCGTCCTGGGGGCAGTGGTGGAACTCGATGGGGGCGGACAGCCGTGCCGGCAGCGACCAGGCCTTGGCCATGGCGATGCCGACCGCGGGATGGTCGATGCCAAGTTCACGCCGTTCTACCTCGACCATGGATTCGTGGTTGCCGGCGGTTTGAATGAGGGCGTGGTATTCCTCGCCCATGACCGCCAGCATGCCCAGCATGCCCACGTCCTGGAACAGCCCGCCCAGAAAGGCCTCGTCCGGCTGAGCCAGGCGAGTCAGTTTGGAGAGCATCCGCCCGGCCAGAGCCGAGTACAGGCTCCGCCGCCACAGGATCTCCACATCCTCGCCTTGAAAACAAGATCGCCGGAACATTCCGCTGAGCGATACGCCCAAGGCCAGTGCCATAACGCTTCGCATCCCCAGCAGCGCCACGGCGTGGCTGAGCGTGAAGACGTTGCGCGGAACCAGGGAGTTGGCAGCCCTGAGAACCCGGGCAGCCAGGACGGGGTCGTGACCCATGACTTCCGCTATGTGTTGGGCGCTTACGTCGGAATCCTCGGTTAACTTGAGGACCTGGATGGGGATACCGGGAATCATCGGCAGATTCGGACATCGCAGGATTTTGTCCACAAGTTTTTCTGGCGATTCCATCATCAACTCTACCTCAAGTATCTAATCGCATTACGAACTTCCCTTTCGGGGATAACCGCTTGGCTTATCGCAAAAGGGGCATGCCGAAGACCCTCCGGGAAACAAGTCCCGACCTGCAAAAAGTATCGGTGCAACAGGGTTGGCTCTTGAGGGCTAGTCCCTATCAAAAGTAAGATGACTCGAGCTTGGTCCACATAATTCACGAGGATGCGGTTCCCACGCTAAGAAACCAGGTCAGCCAGACTGCGAAAAGGCGTCTGAAGCCCACTTGACGGACTGCTGGAACACGGTCTGAACTGTCTCCTCGCGCAAATCCAGCTTCGCGGCGCATTGGCTGAACTTATCCCAAGTGGCTCGTTCGAATGCCTGGATCAGGTCTAGGATATCCCTGAATCGGCCTGGCTCGCCGAGCAGCGCCGAACTGATCTCCGGGTTGAGGGGCAGCTTGACCAGGATTTCCTCCATCGGCTTATCGAGCAGGGCGTCGAGGACGGAGAACATGCCCATCAGGAACAGTTCGGACGAGGCTTTCTGCATCCCAAGGTCCGGGGCAAGCTCCTCGGCCATCTTGGCGCGGACGAGGGCTTGGATCATCAGTTCGTTGGGTTTGTCCGCCGCCATGTTTCGCAGGGAGATCAGTGCCAGCCACTTGCGTATCTCGGGCGGACCGAGCAGCACAAGGGCGTGGTGGATCGAGTTCACCTCGTTCTTCAGACCGAACCAGGCAGAGTTGATGCATTGCAGCAGTCGGTAGGTCAGGGCGGCATCCTTCTTGATGGCATCCTCTACCCGGTCGATCGACATTTCGAGGCGGTGGACTTCCTGGAGAAGTTCCAGGCAGGCCAGGCGGTTGCCCGTAAGGGTCTTGCCTTCCTTGATGACCGGCTTGCCGAAGAAATAGCCCTGGAAGTAGGAGTATCCCGCTTGTTTGGCGTCCTCGTATTCCTGGTGGGTCTCGACCTTCTCAGCCAGGCCGCGAATGCCCCGCTTATGAAGTCCCTCCATGATCTGGATTCGCTCATCAGGGGTCGTGTCCACGAAATCCACTTTCACGATGTCGGCTAAATCGAGGAGTGGATTGTCGCGGTCGGCAAAGACGAAGTCATCCAGGGCCACGGTATAGCCAGCGTCTTTGAGTTCCCGGCAGACCTTGAGAATGTCGCCGTCGGGCTCGACGTCCTCGAGCACTTCGACGGTGACCAACTCCGGCGGCAGCAGGTGGGGGGTTCTATCGAGCAACAGTTGGCGGCTGAAGTTGATAAAGCACGGCTTGCCCGCGGTCAACTCATCCAGGCCGATCTCGACGAAGGTGCGGCTGATAACGTCCAGCGTTGCGGCATCGCCATCGGTTGCCATGCAATAGTTTTCCAGCCCCGAGCGGAAAAGCAACTCATAGGCGTACGTATCTTGACTTTCGTCGAGGATGGGCTGGCGTGCAACGAATACCGATTGTGCGACTTCAGTTTGAGTCTGAGTCATTTTTCCACCCCGTCATTATTGGCCTGCGTGCAGGCGGGCCGGCTTGAAGTGTCCTTGTTTCGTCCTCTATCCCAAAAGGCTCCGATTCCCTGCGGAGATGGCATGCATCTCCAGCCTTCGGGTTCGCCCTAGCTCCTTTAACTGCCGATCTGCCTAAGGATGCCAGGCCATCTGACTTTGAGGCCAAGTCCGCTTCACTAACGCCGAAGCAGTCCGTGGATGCCCGCCTGAACCCCTGGCGAGCGTCTGCAACATTCGTGTTTTGCACGGTCGACATTCAATTGTCCCCTGTCTTTGCTGACTGCGATATCTGTCGTCTTCATATCGATTCGGCGAACCACACGAGGTAAATCAGTAAAATCTTAAAAAATAGCAGGTCGTACAATGCTGCAATTCGATCCCCCGAAGGCCAGGCCCCCGCGGCGGTCCCAGCCAACGCCGGCCAAAACGTCCGGTGAGCAAGGCGATGGTTCTCCGCGCAACAAACCCCATGTTACGGCTTGGACCACGATTACATGCTGAATGTCCTGGTCGACGACATTCAGGTGCGATTGCCCTGAATTCCATATCGCCTATCCTTGACGCCGCCGCCGCAAGCCGCTATTATTCACCGGTCGTCGCAGTCCCGCCGTGGTTGCTGCGGCGTCGAGGACAATGAGAAAAACGTGCAATCTCGGGGCGTGGCGCAGTTTGGCTAGCGTGCTTGACTGGGGGTCAAGAGGTCGCAGGTTCAAATCCTGTCGCCCCGACTTAGTTGGACAGGAAGCCGTTCAGTGAGAAAACTGAACGGCTTTCTTTTTTCCAGGGTCACAACTGGACGACAAAAAGCAAATCTCGATATTACCTTGATCGGTCGGTCTAGGTACGCTAGGATGGGGTTATGAGAAGAGGACCTGCCAAGCAATTTGACCCGCAAGAGGCCTTGGGAAAGGCGATGGAGCTCTTCTGGGCGAAGGGATATGCCGCGACCGGGATGGCTGAGCTGCAGCAGCAGATGGGGATCGGCAGAAAGAGCCTCTATGACACGTTTGGCAGCAAGCGGCAGCTGTTCATCAAGGCCTTGCAACTCTATTCGGATACGGTGGTGCGTCAACTGTTTGACGAATTGAGCAAGGCCGGTTCGCCGCTTGGGCATGTCTGTCGCTTGATGCGCCTTGCGGAGGATTACAATGCAACCCCGGAGAGCAAGGGCTGCCTTCTCGGTGTGGGCATGGCCCAATGCGACACAAGCGATGCCGAGATGGCTGAGACCCTGCGCTGCCACATGAAGGGCATCGAAGAGGCCTTCTACAAAACGTTTCAGCGGGCCAGGGATGTGGGCGAGTTGGATGCAAACACGAACATTCGTGATCTTGCTCGGTTGTATACGGTCGTTCTGCAGGGGCTGCACCTTGTCGGGCGGGTACAGGCTACCGCTGCCGTGCCGCGAAGCGTCGTGAATGCGGCATTGAATGCACTGGAGAGAGCGTAATCTCTTTTTTTGGCATAACATAGACCGATTGGTCAACACTGGCGGCCAGCGAGGTCGTCCCCGTGAGCAACGAAGAAGGAAGAACCAAATGAATGTAAGAGAAATGACGGCGCCCTGCGGATTGGCTTGCTTTGCCTGTGCGTTGCACAGAGACAACATCACGGACGAGACGGCACATCAGACCGCGAGAATGCTTGGGATCGAGGCCAGGGATGTGCCTTGTGACGGGTGCAGGAGTGAGAGTGGCTGTTCTATTTCGAACGTACTGGCCGGCGAGGAAGGCTGCCCTACCAAAAAGTGCGTTGAAGGCAAAGGGCTGCACAATTGCTCAGAATGCGGCGAATTCCCGTGTGACAACCTCATGCCGCTCGTGGATATGGCAGACCGCGCTCCACACAATACCAAGGTATATAACTTGGCTCGAATCAAGCGGATCGGCCTGGAAGCATGGGCTGAGGAAGCCGCTATGATTCAGAAACGGTACTTCACGGGCAAATTCGTCTACGGAACAGGGCCAGCCCTCGAAGATGATGCCGCCCAAAGCCATGGAAATCAATGAGCCATGTCCAAATACGATGAGAGTTTCTATGTCGAGAAAGAAATAGCCGCGCCTGCTGAGAGGGTGTGGGCCTTGATGGCCAGGCCGGCGGGGCTTACGCTGTGGCATCCATTCATGGAGAAGAACACGGCTGAGAGATGGGATGGCATTGGCTCGAAGGACCAGTTGACCTACTACAGTGGCCTTGTTTGGGACAGGGAGGTGATGAACTGGCTGGAAGGCGTGGGCTTCGACCTCAAGGTCACCAGGAAAGGGAAGCAGGAATCCTGGGCCATCTGGCGGGTCAGGCCCCTCGATGACAACAACTGCATTCTCAGAATTACCGGGTGCGTTGAGTACATCAGGAAGCTCCCATTTCCGATCCGATGGGCTCTTCTGAAGTTCAAGATGAAACCCGTGTTCAGCCAGTACCTACATCAGATTCTGGAAGGCTTTACCCATTACGCCGAAACTGGCGAGCAGGTCACACGGAACCAGTTTGGTTCTCATCCATTCTTCTCGCCAGAGCAATAGCCACGTTCAAAAGACAAAGAGTGCGCCCGGCGATTACACGCCAGGAAGGATGTCGACAACGTGAACAGCAAGTTCGTAGTGAAAGATTTCATACTGGTCACCGTGGTTACCAGTTTGTGGGTTCATGCGTACCAACTCGTCCGATTCTTCGCGTATGTGCGAGCGGAACTGCAGAGTTATCTGTCTTCGGTGCCAAACGTGGCTCCCATAGATCATTGGGGGACGCTTGTCATCTGGGGTTTGTGGGACACCTTGCTTGCGGCGTTGTATGTCTTTCTCTTCTGGCTGTGCGCTCAGGTGTTCGGCAATAATCGCAAGTCGGTTGTGTTGAGCGGTTTTGTGTCCTGGTGTTTCTTCTTCGTTCTATACTGGGTCGGTACGGCAAACATGAACCTCTGTGGCTGGGAGTCTTTGCTGGTGATTTTGCCTCTGACGTTACTTGAGCCGCTGGTGGCCTCTCTGGTCGCGGCAAAGCTGTACTCCAGAAAGGGCGTTTGACACGATGGCTGTTTCAAATGAGTTTCTTGAGTATGTTCTCGACCAGTTGTCGGCGTGGGGCGGCATGTCCGCACGAAGAATGTTTGGCGGGGTCGGGTTATTTCGAGATGGAAAGATGTTTGGTCTCGTTGCCGACGATGTTGCCTATCTGAAGGTTGATGCGACGAACAGAGATCAATTCCTGGCCGCGGGATCGGCGGCATTCAAACCATATGCGAACAGGCCGGCAACGATGTCGTACTTCGAGATACCCGTGGACATCATGGAGAACTCCGAGAAGCTGATCGAGTGGGCGGAAAAGTCTTTGGCGATTCAAAAAAGGGGGCAATCGTGAAGACCAGGTGTCAATGGTGTGGAATCGACCCTTTGTACATCGCTTACCACGATGATGAATGGGGCGTGCCCGTTCATGATGACCGACTCCTGTTTGAATTCCTGATCCTTGAGGGGGCGCAAGCTGGACTGAGTTGGCTGACGATCCTGAAGAAACGAGAGAACTACAGGAAGGCTTTTGACTCTTTCGATTACGAGCAGATCGCCAATTACTCGCAACGTGACGTGAAGCGTCTCCTGGCTGATTCAGGCATTGTGCGCAATCGTCTCAAGATAGAGTCGGCCATCAGGAACGCACGAGGCGTTCTGGACATTCAGGACGAGTACGGATCACTGGATTCGTATCTATGGCGCTATGTCGATGGGAGTCCCAGGCAGAATGCATGGAAAACCATGGTGGAACTTCCAGCGCAAACGGAACTGTCCGACGCGATGAGCAGGGATTTGAAGAAGCGAGGATTCAACTTCGTCGGGCCAACGATCTGCTATGCATTCATGCAGGCGGTCGGGATGGTGAACGACCATACGACGGACTGCTTTCGACACAGAGAGATCAGTGAGCTTGCTTACGGGGGCGACCCCAGCGTTTGAGAGAATCCGCGTCTGACGCACGGCCACGTTATCCATCATCGTCACCTACGGCTGCCGGGGCACGATTGCTCCGTGGTTGCCGAGCGTGCGTGCGATGTCCGCCAGGGGCACTTCCAGGGGCGTGGTTTTTCTTTTGGCGGCCAGGGCGGCGACGGCGCCGGCGGCCTGGCCCATTGCCATGCAGGATGCCTGCACTCGCAGGCCCGAGTTGGCCAGGCGGTCGCTGCTCACGCTTCGGCCGGCGACCAGGAGGTTGCGGCTGCCCTTTGGCACCAGCGCGCGTAGGGGCACGGTAGGGACCACGCCCTTGGCGAGCGGTTTGGGTCTGACGCCAGTGCGGGTGTGTAAATCTACCGGATAGAACGCATAGCAGACGGCGTCCGGGAACAGGCTGCCCGTGACGTAGTCGTCGTGGGTTATGACGGTTTCGCCGCGGATGCGGTAGCTTTCGCGGAACGCCGGTTCTGGCTGCATGTGTACCAGGCGTGCGGTCTGGCCGGCAGATTTCATCTTCTTGCGCAATTGGCAGAGCATGGCTTGTCGCCCGGCGAGGGTTGCCTGGGTTCGTGTGGCGGAGTTCGACGAATCCGCTCCGTGGACATAGACGGCCTGGAGTCGTTCGCGTCCGGCGTGGAAAGCGTCGCCGCCGAGCTTGAACAGCATTGATCCCGGTTGCGTTTCTTCTTCCCGGAGTCGCTCGAATTTCAAAAGCCCGACGATGTCTGCCCCGCCGGTGCAGTCGATCAGTTGCTTGCAGGCGATTCGGTGCCTTGTTCCAGGGCCTGCGACCTCGACAATCCAACCGTTGTCGGCTTTTTCGGCGGCGATGGGGAATTCGTAGTAGCGAATTGCCACGCCTGCTTTCATGCAAGCCTCTTCGGCCAGGACGGCATAGAGAAATGGGTTAATGAGAACCTGCTGCTGCCAGTGGCGTGGGGTTGGCTTGGTGAAATCGGGAAGCTTTCCGCCATCCATCGCGACGGCCTTCTTGACCAGGTCCCAGCCGATTCCGGAGATGACCTGCTTGCCCCACGCGTGGAACAGGCCCGGAAAGGCCACGCCCCCCACGGTCGCAGTCCCTCCGAGCATGCTCCCTCGCTCTATGAGAACGGTCTTGGCACCTGCCCGGGCCGCCTGGATCGCCGCAATGGTCCCCGCCGTCCCGCCGCCAACGACCACCACGTCAGCTTCATGCTGGGCGTTGTTTGGCACACTGCTGGCACGGGTCACCAGGGGTTGAAGCGCCATCACTCCCGCCGTGGCCGAGGCCGCCTTGATGAAGTCTCGCCGTTTCATATACATCTACTCCATGGATGAAAGAGCAATACCGATGGATTCGTACCTGTTGCTCGGCGGCCAGCGATAAAACGGGATTCGCTGGATCGCACCAGACTTGCGACCACTTTGGGATCGCCTGGGTATCTTATCACGATCCCTTGGGGGCGGAAGCTGTTTTCTGACGAGCCGGCATGTACAGTCTCCTTGGCGAAACAGGCAGTCAGCCGGAGGAGGCCGAGCGACTGAGGGCGATGCCAGCGCGACAACGCCGCGTACGCGATGGCCATGCTGTGAACCCCCAGCCTGTTCCGCCGCGAGGATGCTGTAGTGAGATTTGCTGGAACCATACCTTCATTGAAGCGTCTATCATTGCAGCGTCTATAGTTGACATCTAACGTGGAAAACTGCCATGAACAAACACATCATAGCGGGATTGGGGATTCTTATCGGACTTGGGCCGGTTTGGGGAATCGATGCGGCATCTGTGTCCGCCACAACGCCTCCGGCGGGAAACAAGGTCCCGACCGACCAGCTCGTGGCCCAACTCGGCAGCAAAAGTTGGGCAAAGCGCGACGCGGCACAGCAGCGGCTGATCAAAATCGGCTGGGACTCCCTGCCGGCCCTCCGGAAAGCACAAGGATCCAAGGATCTGGAAGTTGCCCAGAGAGCGAGTTTCGCAGCGGAAGAAATCGAACGGCAAATGGAAGCGAGACGGACCAAGTTGCGTGGGGAGATGGGCGAAGGGTACTTCCGGGTGTCCAAAGAAAACTATCTGGCGCTGTTGGCCTTGCCAGATCCGCCCCTTCGAGACTGCTACCCCGCCACGTTCGTCTTTCGCCATCAGAAGGACTGGCCGGCACTCGTCACCGCCTTGGAGGCTTCAGGGGCAACTCTGCAGCGGTTGATGAACACACCGGTCGAGCAGTTTGTAAAGGCGACTAAGGATGTGTCGCCGGCCCGCGGGATTCGCGGGTTTGGTCCGGTTCCACAACCTCCACAACTGTGTCAAACCCCCGGTTCGTATGTCTACGTGCAGAAAAGCCTGGATGGGAAGTGGCAACTCTGCCAAGGCACAGTCAAAGATTGGTTGCCCATGCTCAAGAAGACTCAGCAGTCGTTAAAACGCGACTGCGCTGGCGTCTATTGGGAACTCGGCAGATTGTACCAGGACAGGCTGAAACGACCCAAGGATGCCGCCGGGGCCTTTGAACAAGCGGCCGCGCAGCCGCCTATCGGTGCAGAGCCCCTCAATACCTTGGCCCCGAAGGTCTGGCCGACCGTGATGGTCGATGGAGCTATGCTAATGTTAACCGGCCGCGGCATGGGGCCATCACGGACTATGTGGTCGGCCCGTGATGCGCTGAATGACCTCGCGGGAGCTCGGCTGGCCGCGGGGGATATCGAGGGCGCCTTGGAAGCTCGTATCCGAGTCATGATTGCCGTACGCCTGCTCCGGGGCAACTATCGCAAGGAGCCGGAGAAGGTATGGGGCCTTGCCCGTCAACTGCCAGCCGATGCGGAGCTGCCCCCTCTACCCTCGTTCTGCGTTCTGACTCCTGGCCACCCGAAAATTAGTCTTGGAAAGGGTGCCGCCGAAGAGCGGTCCGCCAAAGCGAATGTGGCTGATGTGAGCATTGTGGCCGGTCCGGGCCACCGACTTGCCACCCTCAAGATCGTCGCCGACCTGGAGAGCCAAGGAGAGCAAGGCCAGTTCTATTGCTACGCGCTTGTCGGTGGAAAGTGCAATATCCTCGGGATCGTGACGTGGCGATCGAACAAGCAGCGAGGCCGGCAGAACCGTACTATGTCATTCAGGGTGCCGGTGGAAGCGGAGGTGTTGCACTTCCGGCTCGGGCGAAACGTTCAGGTGCATTCTGCCACGGTAACAGCTACCTTCGCGCCGTCCGTAAGTCTGGGGGGTGGTCTCTAGGCCAGTGTGAAAAGGACACACCTCAATCCGTTGAGAGCGTTGTTCTGGATCTGCTTGAACATCCGCCCGGCGCGGGCGCAGGCAGTAGCTCCGCCGGAATCCTGCGGAGCCCTCTCGGACGACTGCCCCAACACCGATTCGACGTGCTGTTTCAGCGCCGCCCAACTGGCGAAGCCATAGTCCAGCGCGACGGTTATCTGCGCATCCTGCAGCGACACGTCGGCAGCCAGCAACTCGCCCTCACCGAGTGTCAACAGTCGGCCCAAGAGCCGCAGTTGCCGACAGCCGTCGATTTGGCCGGCCTTCTGCGCGCCGAGAACCACCTTGGCTTCTTTGCGGAGATGCCCCAACGAGGGGCGCGGTGGGAGAGAACGTGACATCGTACACCTTCCTTTCCATCGCCGCCCGAGGGTCTGCACGCGCGGGCTGGAAAGAAGGTTCAGCAAGTATCTCTGTGAAAGTGGGCTATGCCATTCCCGCAGGCCGGGAAGCGCCCTTCGTACGCCTGAGCGGAGCCGTAACTGATGGTTCGTTACCGAGTTGACAAACATCTGCTCTCTGGTTTTATCTCTCTCGCGGGCAAAGATTTGGGAACCCGGGCGGGTGTTGCGCGTCCAACTGGCATAGAAAGGAGTTTTTCCATGTTCCGAAAACGTGAGTTTGCAGCGATGATCTTGGCTGTGATGGCCCTTGGGGTTCTGGCTTCCGCTGACGTGCTGTTGGGCAAGCTCGGCGTATCGCCTGCCTATCAGAAGGTCATGGGGGTCGTCAAATCGGACGATCTGTCGAAGGATGAGAAGATTGCCGGCTTGAAAGAACTCGCCGGCGAGGAACAGACGCGGATGATGGCCATCTATCAGATGGAGTTGCTCGATCGCCAGGAGACGATGCAAACTGCGTTGGGCATCTTCCGGGCGAAGGACTCATCGCGGCTGACCAAACTTGGCATGGGGCACTTCATGCTGGAGGGCGAGCGACCCCGGAAGAAGGGATTCCCCAAGGGCTTCATCACGGAGTTTGCGGGCTATCTCGTTGGCGCCATCCTCGATGGCGGACAGAAGGAATTCTGCCGCAAGTTGCCCGAGCACCCAATGACGGCCGTGGGGGAATACGCATACCTGGCCAGCAATTTCCAGGGCTATAAGAGAGTCGATTTCGCGCCGTTCAAGGATGTCCGGCTTGTCCCGATTCTTATCAGTTGCCTCGACGCGCCCGACAACGTCTACTCCGCGAATCAGGGCTGCTGCATCCGCGGCAAGCCGGGGGAGTCCACCGGCAGGAACACCGCCCGGCAGCAGATTCCCGTCGCCCTGGCCCGTATGGGCGATACCCGCGCGGTCGAGCCGCTGCGGCGTGTCTTCCGCGAGCACCATGACTGGTACCAGCGCGACAACGCCGCGTACGCGCTGGCGATGCTGGAGCCCCCGGCCGACCATGCCAAACTGGTGGCAGAGATGCGGTCCCGGAAGGTCACTGGCGCCCACGGCCGGCTCGACGAGACTAAGGACCGCTACCATCACCTTTACGCCTTCGGGCGGGGCCTGCTGGCCCGGGGCGACGACGCCGGCATCGAGTTTATGGCGTTCAAATACTCCATCTACGACTCAGACGACGGCCTGAGCGAGACGGCCTACATGCTGGAACAGCGGCTTGGCGTCCTGAAGGGCACCAAGAGTCCGAAGTTGGTGGGGTTCTTCAGGCAGGCGTTCGACAGCGAGCGGGTCATGGGTATGCTGCTGCTGGACAAGACGAAGGTCAAGATCAACGATTACGGCCACACCAAATACGATTTCACAAGGGCCGCCCCTCGGATCGAAGGGATGTTTAACAGCATGTGCAGGATCATTGAAGCCAATCGCCTGGCCTCGCTACGGGCGACGGTCCAGCAGGTCGCCAAGCGTTCGGCGAGCGAGGCCATCCGTCGCCGGGGCGAGCAGTGCGCCGCCAGGCTCAAGGCGAGTCCGGCCGGGGCGTGATCATCGCATCAACTTCCAGGGCCACTCTACTGCGTTGCGGCGCGGCGGGTATCTGAGCGCGCCCAGCCGAGCTTTGCTCCGGCGCCAAGACGCAATCTGGTCTGCCGTCCGCTTGAACCGTGTTGGCTTGAATCGTTGACTTGCATCGAGTCAGGCGTGACAATCCGTCCATGGAATCGGCCTTGCCTGGAAGCAGGGGTCTTGTACTGGACAATCGCCTTTGGAGGCAGCGTTGTGACGACGATCGACAAGGACAACGAGTTGGTGACGGTGATGGTTCGGTTTTCGGTTCAGCCGGCGGATAACGAGCGGCTGATGGAGATGTCGCAGCGGATCATGCCGCTTTTCGCTGCCCAGCCGGGCTTCATCTCGGCGAATCTTCACGTCAGCCAGGACCGCACGGAGATTGTGCAGTACCTCCAGTGGCGTTCGGCTGCGGACTATTACGCATGCCTGGCCAACGAGCAACTCCAGCAGGCCGGCGAGGAGATGATGGACCTCGTCATGAGCGGACACCTCGGTATGGAGATGCACGTATACGATATCGTCGGCACATGGGAGGCCCCGCCGGCAGGGCAGGCACCGGAAGGTTGACCGAGATCCCTGGCAAGCACCAAGGTCAAGATCGTCAGCCTCATCGGGGGGGGCATGCTCTGATCGAAGGCGAATATCTGCACGGCTTGCTTTGGGGGCAAGGTTCAAACTCGGAAGTGGCTGGCCGGATATCACACCGACGATCGGCCTGAAGCATCATCCGCGATGGATCAGGAAGCCTCTCGAAATAACGGCACTTTAACGGCACAATAACGGTATGGGTTTCTAGCCATGCTACACCATAGAGGCGACGTCGGCTGATTCGCCAGACCCATGAAGACGGATCGCAATTCGGGGCCAGCCTTTGCTTCGTCCCGTCGGGACTACGGGCTTTGGACGTTCCACTTGGCCAATGGGCGATCTTGCAGGCCGGGCTGGACTTGGTCTGTCTGTTCCCTGCGAATACGATTACAGGAATCCTGGCGAGCGGGCCAACGGCGGCGGGGGGGGTATTTTTCCGGGCGGGGATTTGATATTATATTTTCCAGATATTGGAAACCAAACGCCCGTATAGGCGTCATAAGGTGGGTTGGTGCGGATGTGCATTTCCATAGGCGGGGTGGAGAACGGACATGGCCAGGCGCAAGCGGACATCGAATGCTGACGATTCTCTCCCGCCCGGCGGGGCGAAGGAGTTGCTTCTGCTGGCCTGCTGTGCAGCGTGCAGCGGCGAGCCGTTGCGGGCGTTGGGTCATGACGGCCTGCGGCCTGTCGTTTACTTCTACAATCCCAACATCCACCCGCGGCAGGAATACGAGCGTCGTCGCGACGACATGGCGGCCTACTGCCGCAAGCTTGATATCGCGTTTGTAGAGGGGCCTTACGACCCTGAGCGGTGGTTTCATCTTACGGCCGGGATGGAGCACGAGCCGGAGCGGGGTCGGCGGTGCGCGGTGTGCTTCAAGCTTCGGCTGGAGCAGGCGGCTGAGTTTGCCAGCCAGCAGGGGTTGGGTGTGCTTGCCTGTACGCTGGGGATATCTCGGTGGAAGGACCTCGACCAGGTGGACGCTGCGGGCCTGGCTGCCGCATCGAGCGCTGAAGGCGTGCAGTACTGGGCTCGCAACTGGCGCAAGGGCGGGGGCTCCCAGCGGATGTACGAGATCGCCCGCGAGGAGTTTTTCTACATGCAGAACCATTGCGGCTGCGTTTTCAGCAAGCCCGATCAGCACGATGGGGCGGATGAGTAGGGGGACGCTGCTTTCGACCGGAGAGTAGGGCGAGGCCCGAGGCGTTTATGGGACCAGGCCTTTGGATTGGAGGTACTGGCGCGCGACATCAGCGGGCGAATACTTCTTCCCCTGCATCTCGAAGTTGAGCTTCCGCATGGTTGCGTTGTCCAGCAGGCCGGCGAGCAGGCCCAGCACCGGCTGCAACTCCGGGTGTTCGGCCAGGAATGCTGAGCGAACCACGGGCGCGGCGTCATAGGGCGGCCAGAACCGCTTGTCGTCTTTGAGCGGGAAAAGGTCGTAGGCGGCGATCCGTCCGTCAGTGGAAAAGGCGCAGATCACGTCCACTTGTCCTTTCGCAAGGGCTTGGCACATCAGGTCGGCGCCGATGTCCACGTCCCGGCCGAAGGAAAGCCCGTACTCCTTTTGCAGCCCGGGGTATCCGTCGAGGCGTTCTTGGAACTCGCTGGTGAAGCCTGCCCGCAGTTTGCCGGCTTGGTCGGCGAGGTCCGAGATTGATCGCCAACCGTGAGCTTCAGCGTCCCGGCGGCGAACGGTGATCGCGTAGGTGTTCTGGAATCCGAAGGGCTCAAGCCACTTTGCGCCGAATTGCCGGGAGTACTCGCGGCGGACGGTGCAGAAGACGCCGTAAGGCCCCGGCACGTCACCGGGCAGTTTCAAGATCGAGCGGTACGCGGTGCCGGTGTATTCGGGGTACAGGTCGATCTCGGCGCGTTTCAATGCGGAGTTGCAGATGTCAGTTCCGCCAAGCCCGAGGCGGCGTTCGACGGTAAGGTTTGTCCGGGCCTCAAGGAGTTGGGCCATCATCTCGCCGAGCAACAGTTGCTCGCCGAACTCCTTGCTGGCGACGCGGATGATTCCGGGCCGGCCGACCCGATCGCCGGTTTCGGCCAGTTGCACGGCTGGGGTTGGCGTCAGGTCGATCACGGAGGCCGCCACGCCAAGTCCGGCCAGCAGCACCGGCATCGCCATCGCGGGAGCCCTGAGGGCGTTGGCCAGTGCCGTGCGGTGCCTCGGCCTGAGCGACCATTCGACCGTCCATATCGAGAAGTCCACCAGCAGCGCCAGACAGGCCGCTGGAATGGCGCCCAGCATGATCAGGCGGTAGTCGTCCAACGCCAGCCCGCGATTGATGAACTGGCCCAGGCCACCGGCGCCGATGAAGGCCGACAGCGTAGCGATTCCCACGCAGGTGACCGCCGCTGTTCTCACCCCGGCTGCGATCACAGGCAATGCCAGCGGGATTCGGACCATTCGCAGTTGCTGTCCGGGGGTCATCCCCACGGCCATGGCGGCCTCGATGATCTGGGGTCCCACGCCCTCCAGTCCGGTCACCGTGTTGCGGACAATCGGCAGCAGCGCGTAAATCGCCAGCGCGATAACGGCCGGCACGGCGCCGATCTTGCCCAGCAAGCTAAGCAGAATGGCCAGCATTGCCAGGCTCGGCACGGTCTGGGCGATCCCGACGACACCCAGAACCCAGCCGCGCATGGCACGGCTGTGCCGGCATATTATTGCCAGCGGTACGCCGATAACCACGGCGATAGCCATGGCGTACCCGGTCAGGAGGAGGTGCTCGCCGGTCCGCGCCCACAACTCGGGCGCTCGTGCGAGGATGAAGTCGGCCCAGGGCATCATGACATCAACTCCGCGAACCGGCGAATCTGCCGGGCAGGTTTTGAGAAGAGGTCGCGTACGAATTCGGTTGCGGGGTTTTGAAGCAATTCGTGCGTCGAGCCGAGTTGTTCCAGACGCCCCTGGTGCAGCACGGCGATCTCATCGGCCAGGGTCATCGCCTCGAGCACGTCATGCGTGACGAAGACGATGGTCTTGTTGAGGCGCCGGCACAGCGCCAGAAACTCCTGCTGGAGCGAGTCGCGAGTCACGGCGTCGAGGGCCCCGAAAGGCTCATCCATCAGCAGGTATGCGGGATTGGCCGCCAGTGCTCGAGCCACGCCCACGCGCTGCTGCTGACCTCCGGAAAGCTCGGATGGGTAGCGGTC
>Ga0307990_1002069_pt1 | contig 16324 bp, 12 predicted proteins | sample EllFjometagen129_FD_203168 | JGI IMG/M metagenome (GOLD analysis project Ga0307990, IMG submission 203168) | Marine microbial communities from Ellis Fjord, Antarctic Ocean - #129 | ecosystem: Environmental > Aquatic > Marine > Unclassified | place: Southern Ocean | collected 2014-10-08
TTCTTGATGCATCTAGAAACTTTGAAGTTCTCTCAATCCTAAGAATCAAGCAATGGCATTCACTTCTTTTCTCTTCGATGGTAGGTCTTAAGCCCAAGAATATCGGAGAATACCGGAAAGGTCCTGTATATATAAGCCGATGGAACAGCAGAGATCATGAGATCATATATGAAGGCATACCGGTAGAAAGAATAGATACAGAGATGGAACAACTCATCGATTTTATCAATGATGATAATGAGAAGAGTCCACTGATAAAATGTGCAATTGCATCTCTATGGTTTCTATGCATACATCCTTTCGAAGATGGGAATGGAAGGATATCAAGAGCAATCTCTGACTATGTATTATCAAAAGGTTTCAATGAGACATATCGAGTTTATAGTATGTCTTCCCTTATCCTGAAGAACCGTGCTGAATACTATAAACTTCTGAATGAGATCAGCGCCCAATCAAAGTCACTGAATCTAACACCATGGATTCTATGGAACATCAATATTGCAATCCAGGCTAAAAAAGAAGCTATCAAGACTGTTGAAAAAAGTATGAAACTTACTCGTTTCATGAAAAATCTTGATCCCTCTATCTATAATTCAAGAGAACTATCCATGCTCTTCAAACTTGCTGATGGAACATTTGAAGGAAAGCTATCAACTGATAAATGGGCAAAGATGAATAAATGCTCTCCTGCAGCTGCTTCTCGCGATATTCAACATCTCCTCAAAGAAGGACTCTTGATACCTTCCGGGGATAAAGGACCAAAAACAGGCTACTTTCTTTCCCCCGTGGTGTTGCATAATTCATCCGGATCCTTTTAAGCCTCCTGGTATTGCAGTAAGATACATCTATGTTCAGCTTTATAGTTATTTTATTACAAGCATTCTTTTCAATGCTCTTCACAAAAAGGAAAGATATAATCTTTTCAATGCTTCTTGATCTATATCCGCTTCTATAAGTTTTTCTATCTAGATTATGTTTACCTTTCTCACTATTACATTTCTCAGAAATCTCCAATTCCATTAGTTGTTTTGTCATCCAATCTAACATTTCTAATAAAGGATCCTTAGAATCAGCAAATTCTAATAGTTTCATTTCAAAAAATGTGATATCTTTTGTTCTAGCCATTGTGTTTTCTCCTATATTCGGTGTCGTTACCAAACATTATGAGATTACTGATGGCTTTTTGCAAGTTCAAATTGCAAACATCATTGTACACTACCATATATGAAAATTAAACCAATGATAGAAATATAATATTACAGATTAAGTAAATTTTAATTTGTTTCAAAAGTGGGGTTTACTTCAATTATGACTAGGACAAGAAATTCATATATATTACACAATCAGGATACTATCAAACGATATGCCTATACAATTAAACGATTTGGAGAATAATCACACTATTTGACTTCAAGGGGGTGTAGTTTTTTAACAAGGCTCTTACACCTGGGTTTGATAATAGGAATAGCTGATTAGACAAAAAAAGAAGCTAGTTATTATTTCTTTTCGTGTAAAGAATTAAACTAGCTTTCATTTATTAATGCATTGTATCAATGCTGTGTAGAATTATGCCAAAGGCGAGACTTGAACTCGCATGACCTAAAGGTCAAGGAATTTTAAGTCCCTCACGCTACTAAAGACTATTACAAAGGTAAACTAAAGTATTAACTGATAACAAAAATAAGGAAACTTGAAATTTTTTAAGTCCCCTTATTTTGCATTCCTGATCAAGAATTCCAAAAGCAAATGTAATTTAACTTGCCAAATAAATAATTCAGTCCTATCATATTAAAAAGGGGTTACAAATGAAAAAAACTTTTATTGCTTTTCTAACACTACTATTTGTTAGTGTAAATCTATTTAGTTCTATTAATTTTTCACAAGTAGATGATTTATATTTTGTTGATGAAATAGCTCAAACAAAATCAATATTGGATAGTCAACTAAATGCTGCAACTAATAACAAAGATAAAGCAGAAATATATTGGAGATTAGCTAGAGTTCAAGTAAATCTTGGTGATAAAGCTGAAGGGGATAGCAATAAGTTAGAAATATATGACTTAGGTCTTGAATATGCGAATAAATCTATTGAATTATTTAATAATCCCTTAGCTCACCTTTGGAAATCAAGCAACGTAGGAAGAATTGGTCAAACAAAAGGAATCTTAAAATCCTTATCTGCAGCTAATGATATGAGAGATGACTTAAGAATTATCTTTGATGAATTCAATGATTTAGAAAATTCTGAAGCCTGGTATGTACTAGGAATGCTATATAATACAGTCCCTGGTGGTTTTATTAGTTTCGGCAATAATAATTATGGAATTTCTTATTACAGACGTGCAATAGATACTATTCCTTCTAATGTTATTTATCCAAATCATTTTAAAGAAACAGCTATAGTTTTATATGACAGAAATTGGAATAAAAATAAAAGAACAAAAGAATTTAAAAGTTTAAATTCAGATTGGAAAAAGGAATCCAAACCCTATGATAAATATGCTTATTATGAAGGAATGGATAGTGGTAAAAATACCCCTTATTATTCATCGGTACCAATTAATAAAATGAGTGATAGACAAGAAGCTGTTATGCTATTAAATTATGCTGTTGCCAAATATAATGTATGGCCAACTCATACAGCTAAAGAAATTGAATCAATCGCTGAAATAAAAGATTTAATATCTAAATGGACTTAAATTAAGTATTTATACTTTTATCTATGGAGCTTGATAATTAAATTTATCAGGCTTTTTTTATATATTTTTATGTTTTATTATTCATTATTTCTAACATTGAAAATTATATTATTTTTTGTTAATATATTAACGGTTTATACTTTTTACATTAAAGTATTATATTAATTTTGAAAACTAGAATTTAATTAGGAGTTAACACGATATTAATCGTTAATAATTTATGATAGCAGATAAAACAAGAAACATAGGTATTATGGCCCACATTGATGCGGGTAAAACAACGACAACAGAGCGCATACTATATTATAGTGGTGAAAACCACAGAATTGGTGAAGTCGATAATGGTAATGCCACAATGGATTGGATGGTCCAAGAACAAAATAGAGGCATTACAATAGCTAGTGCCTCTACAACTTGTTATTGGAAAGATAATCAAATTAACATTATTGATACCCCTGGCCATGTAGACTTCACAGCTGAAGTTGAAAGATCTCTTAGAGTTCTCGATGGTGCTGTTGGTGTTTTTTGTGCAGTTGGAGGAGTTGAGCCTCAAACCGAGACTGTATGGAGACAAGCAGATACTTACAAAGTACCAAGAATAGCCTTTATCAATAAAATGGATAGATTAGGTGCTAATTTTTATAATGTAGTTGAAGAAATGGATAAAAAATTAAAAGCCCATCCTGTCCCATTATCTATCCCTGTTGGAAGTGAAAATGAGTTTAGTGGAATTATTGATTTAATTGAACAAAAATATCTAACTTTCGATCCTGATAACTATGGCCAAACTATAATTGAAAATGAAATCCCCTCTGATATGATTGAACTCAGTGAACAATGGAGAGAAAATTTAATAGATAAGGCCTCTCTTTTTGATGAAAAAATTATGGACTTGTTTTTTAATGATGAACCAATTCCAGGAGATATGATAAAAGCAGCAATTAGAATTGGTTGCTTGAGTAGAAAAATACTTCCAGTTTTTGTTGGATCATCCCTAAGAAATATTGGAGTTCAACCAGTACTAGATGGTGTAATAGATTTTTTACCAAGTCCCTTAGATGTTACTAGCGTTAGTGGAATTAACATAAAGAAAAATACCCCAGTTACGATAATACATGATGAAGATGCCCAAACTCTAGCTTTGCTTTTCAAAATTCAAATGGATAGAGATGCTGGTGTACTCTCTTATGTGAGAGTATATCGAGGAAAACTAAAAAAAGGATCTAGCATATATAATGTTACCAAATCAAAGAGAGAGCGAATTGGCAGAATACTTAGAATGCATGCTGATAGACGAGAAGAATTAACAGAGCTAGTTGCTGGTGATATTGGTGTAATCGTTGGTTTTAAAGATATTCAAACAGGAGATACACTAGCGAGTGAAGGAGAGAAAATACTACTTGAAAAAATGACTTTCCCTACTCCTGTTATTTCAATTGCAATTGAGCCAAACTCCCAAAATGATAGTGATAAACTAAAAAAAGCACTAACTCAATTAGCGATGGAAGACCCCACCTTCACATATCAAGATGATCTAGATACAGGACAATTAATAATAAGTGGTATGGGTGAATTACACCTAGATGTACTAGTTACTAGATTAACCGATGAAATGAAGATAGCAGCGCATGTTGGTAACCCTCAAGTATCGTACAGAGAAAGCATAACAGAAACTGCAAAAGGAACTGAAGTCTTTAATAAAATTATTGCCAACAAAGAAAACTGTGCTAGCATCACTTTAGAAGTTAAACCTCTACCCAAAAGAAGTGGTAATAAATTTAAAATTACTGCTAATACCAGACTGATAGATCCTAAAATTTTAGCTGCAATTGAAAGAGGAGTTACGAATTCTTTCCTCAGTGGAATAAAGTATGGTTATGAAGTGTGTGATCTAGAGGCTACTGTTACAGCAATTAAATATGATGAATTAACTGCGAGTGAATTTGCTTTTGAAGCTTGTTCTTCTATGTGTTTTGATAGAGTTTGTCAAAGTGCAAGCCCTGTATTAATGGAGCCAATTATGAAAGTAGAAATCGTTGTTCCAAATCAATATGTTGGTGAAGTTATCGGTGGTTTAACTAGTAGAGGCGGAATCGTACATAAAATTGATTCTAAAATCAATGCGGATCATATTAGTGCTGAATCTCCACTTTCAAAAATGTTTGGGTATTCAACAGCTCTCAGATCTGTAACACAAGGAAGAGGTAATTTCTCAATGGAATTTGATCATTACTCTACTAAAATTGATAAAAAATATTAATAGCAACACACCAAAGGAACTATATAATGGATGAAAGCCCTATTTTAAAAGCAATTTTTGCCAACAATCTAAGAATAAGACGAAAAAAAGAAGGGTTAACTCAAGCCCAGTTATCTAAAAAGATTAACGTTTCTACTTCGTTTGTTACTGAAATTGAAAATGCAAGAAAAGCTCCATCTTTTTCAACAATTGAAAAAATTTCCCGAGTGTTAAATGCTCCTAGCTGGTCATTTTTTTGTGAATATGGTGATAAAATTACCATAGATTCTGCTGAAAAAGAAAAACTTTCTTTTGAACTAAAAAATCAATTAGCAAGTACTATTGATATTTTTTTTAAAACAAAGATATAAGTAAAAATTTTTATTAAGTTTTAATTATAAAGGGAGCATATTCTGATATTTTTCAGTGCTCCCTATTTTATTCCCTTTAAGTGTTAGTTGTTCTTTCTAGGATTAGAAGTGCTTTTTCTCTCTATTAATTTACTTGAATATTCGATTCTAGTAACATTTCTGATTCCCTCATCATGAACTTCGTTGTTTTGCATTCTGCTATAAATAAGGGTAATAGCCCTTCTACCTCGCTCTACAATATAGTTTTCGACAGTAGTGAGACCAATTGCACCAAACTTTGAAGGAAATATATTATCAAATCCACAAACACTATAATCCTCAGGAATACTAAAACCACAATCAATAATTGCATCCATAATTCCGTATGCAACCATATCATTAATTGCCACTATAGCCGTAACCTCAGGATGATCTTTTAAACATTCAATAGCTAATTTATATCCAGTCTCATATTCAATATCAACATTATTAAGTTCTATCAAGGATTCTACATTGTAAGAACATACAATTAATTCTTCTTGTATATTTTGCAATTTCATCTCTTCTAGCAATCCGTTTCTTCTTCTAACTCTCGCACTGTGATAAGAATTCAAACTTGTTGAAATATAGGCAATCTTTTTGTGTCCTAAATTTAATAAATGTCTTGCAACTTTTCTTCCAGCATCAAAATTATTAAGATCAATTGTATCAAATTTTAAATTATCATTATAATCACCGACTGCAACCATAGGGAAGTTTTTACATAGTTCTAAGGCTAGTTTTTCCATTTGAGGTATCATAGCAAATACTATTGCTGCTATTTGAGAATGTTGAGCATAGCTGAATATATCTTCTTCAACACTCATATCCCAATAGGTATTTCTTATAATGGTTCTAAGACCTAATTTGAAGGCTTGCATTTCCATACCCTGAATCAAAGTTGCATAATAGGGATTATAAACAGAAGGACAGATAATTATGATGGTATCGCTATAGCGAGTATCTTTTTGTTTTCTAGTTTTATATTCAAGCTCTTTTGTAATTTGAGTAACTCTATCTATTGTATCTCTGGAAAAACGTGAAAGTTTTTTCCCTGAAATAATCATAGAAACACTAGCTGTTGATAATTCAGCTTTATCTGCAATATCTTGTAATGTTACTTTCTTTTTCCTCATTAAGTACTCCAAAAGACTTTTTTACAGTTTAACAAAAATTGATAAAAAAGCAATACTTAACTAAACTTAAACATAAAATTAACTTACTTTTACTCAATATCACCCAAATTGATATATAAAAAAATATTTTCACTAAAATTTACTTGATAATTAGATAAAAATTCATTGCAAGATTGAATTGTGTAGCTTATAATAATTCTAAAGAGGTTAATATTTTTTAAAAAATATTTAAATTATTAACTAATATCAGGAGCGATCCTGAATATTTATTTCACAAAAAGGAGAGTGTGATGAAAAAAATTTTAGTTTTATTACTATCTATTATGATAAGCATGACTTGCTTATTTGCAAATGGACAAAGTGAAATCACAATGAAGAAGGCTTTAGATGATAAAGCACCCGTTACCATTCAATTTTGGCATGCTATGTCTGGATCTCGTATTGAGTTAATTCAAGGTATTGTTGATAACTTTATGGCAGAAAATCCAAATATTACTGTTGAAGTACAATATGCTGGGAGTTATAACGATACTTTAAATAAGGTAAAATCAGCTTATAAAGCTGGAAATGCACCTGCAGTATTCCATAGTTATGAAATTGGTACTTTGGGTATGATTAATAGTGGTTTAATTTCACCAATTGATGAATTAGCTATTAAATATGGAGAGGAAATAGATTGGGATAATTTCTTTGTACCAGTACAGAGTTATTATAAATATCAAGGACAACATTATTCAATGCCTTTTAATTCTTCAACTCCTTTACTGTTTTATAATAAGACATTATTCGAAAAAGCTGGATTAGATGCAAATAATCCTCCTGAAACATATGCTGAAGTTGTAGCTGCCGCAAAAGCCCTAAAAGCTAGCGGAATTGATACACCTGTAACTTGGAATCTACATGGATGGTATTTTGAAGAAATGATTGCTTTACAAGATGCGCCTTTTGCAAATAACGACAATGGTCGTGGAAAAGAATTACCAACAGAAGTATTGTTTAATGGCCCAGCCGGAAAGAAAGTATTAGATTGGTGGGTTGGAATGTATAATGATGGCTTATTTAATGATGTTGGTCCTGGTTGGGATAATCATAGAGCTGCATTTAGTTCAGGCACAGCCGCAATTGCTCTATCATCATCTTCTGACGTTAACCTATTTACAAAAGCCTTAAATGATAAGGGTTGGGAATTAGGAACAGGATTTATTCCTCATCCAGAAGGCTCTACAGGTGGAGTAGCTATTGGTGGTGGTACACTTTGGATTACTAATAATTTAACACAAGAACAAGAATTAGCTGCTGTAAAACTCGAGAAATTCATTGCAAATGACGATTCTCAAAAAGCATGGCATAAAGGCACAGGTTATTTCCCTGTAACAAAATCTGCTATGGACTCATTAGAAAATGAAGGTTGGTTTGTTGAAAATCCTAATTACAAAACTGCTTTTGATCAATTACTCGTTAGTCCTGGTACTCTTAATTCTTCAGGTTCTCTTCTTGGTGTATTCCCAGAAACAAGAGCTATTATTCAATCTGCTATTCAAGAATGTTATCAAGGAAAAGATACTCAAGTTGCCCTTGATGAAGCTGCTAAAAAAGTAAATGATTTAATTACAGAATGGAATGAAGTTATTCAATTATAAAATTCAATAATTTTCACATTACAGGGGCTTTAATAGGCCCCTGTATATTCTATAAAAATTACTCTTAAAGGGAGGTAAGGATGAAACAGTCAGTTTTTCCTTCAAAATTTCTACCTTATCTGTTATTGTTGCCTACGTTTTTAGTTTTGACTACATTTCTTTTTTATCCAGCTTTTGAAACTTTTAGATTATCTTTCTATAAAGTTAATCCCTATACAGGTGCTAATAAATTTGCTGGTCTTTATAATTTTAAGAAACTATTTCAAAATGCTGATTATGGACATAGTTTTGTTATTTCAATCATCTTTTGTCTTTTAGTTGTTGTATTGGGCCTTATTCTTTCTTTAGCTCTTGCTCTTTTATTAAATCAAAATATCAAAGGAGCAAAAGTATATAGAACTTTAATGATCTGGCCTTATGCCTTATCACCTGCAATCGCTGGTGCTCTTTTTAATTTTCTATTTAATCCTGCAAATGGAATTGTCTGTTTTTTCACAGGACACTATGATTGGATGACCCAAGGGTTTTCCGCTTTCATTGTTGTAGCCCTTGCGGCCACCTGGAAAAATATGGGCTATAATATAGTATTTTATCTGACGGCTTTGCGTAATGTACCTGCTGATTCTCTTGAGGCTGCTGCTATTGATGGAGCTGGACCTTTTAAAAGGTTTTCAAAGATTACTTTTGCTTTTATTTCCCCAACTACGTTTTTCCTACTAGTTATGAATACCACCTATTCATATTTTGCTTCCTTCGGATTAATTGATGTATTAACAGAAGGTGGACCAGTAGATTCTACAAATATTCTTATTTACCAACTTTATAAAGATTTCTTTGTAAATTCAAGAATTGGTTATGCTGCTGCAGAAAGCTTGGTATTATTCTGCATTGTTGTACTTTTAACAGTTGTTCAATTTAAAACAACTGGCAAAAAAGTACATTATCAATAAGGGGAAAACAATGATTAGAAAAAAAAGAACTACAGCATTGTACCATGTACTTGCAATTCTATCTGTTTGTATTATTTGTCTTCCTGTATTTTTAGCATTAGTAATTAGCTCTCAGACTGAGATTGAAGTATTTTCAAATCCTCCTAAATTGACTTTTTCAAATAACTGGATATCGAATTACACTACAGCTTGGAATAGAATTAATTTAGGAAGAATGATGTTTAACTCTGCTTTTATCGCAATAATGGTAACAGCTGGAAAAGTAACAATGAGTTTATTAGCTGCATTTGCTTTTAGTAATTTTAAATTTAAAGGAAAAGATTTTTTATTTTTTGTAATAATTGTAACATTATTACTCCCTGTTCCTGTTAGAATTGTAGCACTGTTTGATGTAGTTAGAGGTTTCAACTGGATTAACACTTATGCTGGTTTAATAGTTCCTTTCTGGGCTAGTGCAACAGGTACTTTCTTGTTTATTCAAAGATTTAAGACTATTCCTTCTGAATTAGTAGATGCTTCTAAAATGGATGGATGTAGACCTATGCAATATTTTTTTAGAATTCTTCTTCCACTTACTAAAAATACAATTGGAGCTCTGGTTGTAATTGAATTTATTTATATTTGGAATCAATATTTATGGCCATTAATGGCAACAAATACTGATAACATGAGAGTTGTTCAAATTGGTATTAAAATGCTAATGAATGCCGAGTCCTCAAATAACTGGGGAGTAATAATGGCTGGTGTAATAATGACAATTATTCCTCCTTTATTAATATTCTTTATTCTTCAAGAAAGCTTCATGAAAGGTTTTGCCCTTCAAAGTGATAAGTAAATTTTTTTGTGATATTTCAACTTTATTCGAGAAATTGTTAATTAATTTTTCTCGAATAATTGTATATATTTTACAAAAAAATAACTCCTCATTGAAGAAAATCATTAAAATTTTCAAATAAAATATAAACCTACATTTATTAACTAAAAATTAATAAACGTAGGTTTTTTAATTATCACCTGTCAATGTAATTAAAAAAAAATCACTTATTTTATTACTTCAAGCTATAGTGCTCTATAGGCCAATAAATGAATAAATAATTTGACATATACCCATTGGAGGCTTAACATGTACTAAATACGCAAATAGCTTTTAACAAAGCAGAGGGAGGATTTATGAGCATTACCAGTACTGACTTACGTAATGTCGCAATTGTGGGACACAATGGTACCGGGAAAACCTCGTTGATGGAGCAACTGCTCTTTAAAGGCGGGGTTATTCCAAAAGCTGAAACCATTGAAAATGGGAAAACAGTTAGCGATTACACAGAAGAAGAAATAAAAAAACTTGTTTCTATTCACACCAGTCTTGCACACCTAAATTGGGAAGGCAAGTGCATAAATATCCTAGATACTCCTGGTTATTCAGGATTTATAGGTGAAGCAATATGTGGCTTTAGAGCTACAGAAGCATCAATAATGATGGTAGACGCTAAAGATGGTGCTCAAATAGAAACCATTAAACTTTGGCGCCGCTTAGACAATCGCAATAAACCTCGTGCCGTATTTATAAATAAAATGGACAGAGATAGAGCGAGTTATACTAATGTAATAAATGATTTAAGAGAACATTTCGATGCAACTTTTGTTCCAACCTTTATTCCTATGGGTCAAGGTGAAGATTTTAAAGGCATCATAAATTTAATAGAAGATAAAGCTTATTTCTTTGATGAAAATGGAAAAGAAACAATCGCTCCTTGTCCTGAAGAATATAAGGAATATGAAGAACGTTATAGAGAACAATTAATTGAATACGCTGCTGAAGGCGCAGACGATTTAATTGAAAAATATTTTGAAGACGGTACATTAGGTGCTGATGATATTAGAAGAGGATTAAGAGAAGGTCTCTCTGATAATCGTGTAGTTCCAGTCTTTTGTGGATCAACATTAAATGGAAGTGGTATTATTTCTTTGCTAAATTTCATAGCTCATAATTTCCCTTCTCCTTTAGGACAAGTGGAATGGACTACAACTGAAGATGGTGAGCATCATGATATGATAATAACCGAAGAAGGAGATGCTTCCGCTTATGTATTTAAGACATCAATTGATCAATTTAGTGGAAAACTTAGTTTCATAAAAGTCGCATCAGGTCATTTGACAACTGATATGGAAATGTATAATCCAGAATTAAAGAAAAAAGAAAAAATTGGAAAATTATACAGAACTGTTGGAAAAAAACTTGTAGAAACAGATAGTTTAACAGCTGGTGGAATTGGTATTATTGCAAAAAGCAGCATAGCATTCACAAATTGCACACTACTACAAAACCCCCATAAACAAAAATTTACATTTAAACCTCTCGCCCTTCCCAATCCTATTTATTCACTAGCAATAGACACAGAAGACAAGAAGAGTGCTGATAAGCTTAATGTATCACTCCATAAAATTTGTGAAGAAGATTTAACTTTTCAAACAAAATTTAATGAAGAAACTAAAGAATCTGTAATAATGGGAATGGGTGATGTTCATCTCCAAATTATTTTAGATAAAATAGCTGACAAACAAAAAATTATAGTTCATACAAAATTACCTAGAATAGCTTACAGAGAAACAATATCAAAGAAAAGTGGTATAGTTGAATATGCTCACAAGAAACAAAGTGGTGGACACGGACAGTACGGTAAAGTCTTTATTGAAGTCGCTCCAATAGAGCGTGGTCTACATTATTCTTTCACCAATGCGGTAAAAGGCGGATCTGTTTCAAAAGGATATGTTCCTGGTATTGAAAAAGGACTACATGAAAGAATGCTAGAAGGCTTTTTAACTAATTATCCTATAGTAGATATTGGAGTTACTTTGGTTGATGGTAAGGAGCATCCTGTTGATTCTTCAGAAATGGCTTTTAAATTAGCTGCAAAAGGAGCACTAGATGCAGCCTTTTCAAAGGCTGGTTGTTCACTTCTTGAACCATTTATGAATGTAAAAGTTTTTGTTGAAAATCATTATCTTGGTGATATATTATCCGATCTTTCTGGTAAACGTGGTAGAGTTACAGGTCAAAATGAATTTGGGCAATTACAAGAAGTAACTGCACAAGTACCTCAAGGTGAAATGTTAAACTATGCAATTGATTTAAAAAGTATGACTTCAGGTACAGGAAGTTTTGAAATTGAATTTTCTCACTATGAACCTTTAACTGGAAGAAATGCTGAATTAGTTATTGCGGACTGTCAGGAAGAAAAATAAATTATTTTGGAGATCTAATTTTGGACTATTACTGAATTGTTGGTAATAGTCCATTTTTTTAATAAAATATTTTTTTTATATATCATTTTTCTTGACTAGGGAGTTGACAATATTTCAACCTACTTGTAGCATATTAAAGCATATTAATGTTTTATTTCGAAGAATCCAATTACGTCTTTTCTAAAAAATAACTGATAGAAAACAAAGTTAGTTGATTACAAGGCAATATTGCTTAATAGCAAAAAAAATTTATAAGGACGTATTTATGTCAAAAAAACTTTATGTAGGTAACTTAAACTACAACACAACAGAAAATGATTTAATGGAATTATTTGGCCAATTTGGAACTGTAAACAGTGCCAACATCATCTTAGACAGAGAAACAAACAGATCTAAAGGATTTGCATTTGTTGAACTAGAAAGTGAAGAATCAGCTGATGCTGCTATTTCACAACTTAACGGTCAAGATTTCTTAAACAGAAACTTACGTGTTAACGAAGCTATTTCAAAACCTCGTAACAACAATCGTGGTGGTTATAGAAGATAATTTTAAATTATCTTTGTAACTTTTCTTTTTATTTTACAAGTAATCTTTAAAGTCTTGTTTTAATTAAATAAAACTATTACCTTTTATTTATAGGAGATAATAAAATGGATTTTAAAATAGATACAAATAGAATATATTATAAAAATGATGAAAAGGAATTAGCATACATCGAATTAGCTTATACACCTGATGGTTTGGTTGTTTTTGAAAAAGTATTTGTTGATCCTCTTTTAAGAGGGCAAGGAATAGCTTCAAAGATAATGAACTTCGCTGCTGATTACTTTTTAAAAGAAAATATTACTGTTGTACCCATGTGCTCATATGCCAATACTTGGTATATGAGGCATGAAAATTATTCTAAAGGTGCAAAAATGCCCGATGATGGGCCTAGATGTAAACTTTAAAAGAATAAGCGGATTGATAGTTATTTCAATCCGTTTTTTTATCTCTTTTCAAACCACACTTCATTTATATTATAATCTAAATTAACACCACGTCTCTCATATTTAGTGGTGGGTCTCCACTCTCTACTTGGAGCAAAACCATCAAAAGGATTAACTAAATCATCACTTTTTCCCAATACTTCCAACATTTGATCAGCGTATTCACTCCAATCGGTGACACAATAAATATAACCCTCGGTTTTTAATTTCTTTGATAAGAGGTTTGTGAAATCTCTCTGAATCAATCTTCTTTTATGATGTTTTTTCTTAGGCCAAGGGTCAGGAAAAAATATATGAAACCCAGAAATAGAATTATCTTCAATCATATCAGTTAAAACAGCTACTGCATCAAATCTCATCAATCTAACATTTTCTATTTGCTCTTCCCCTATAACTGATAATAACTTTGTATAACCATTTAAAAAAACTTCAATGGCTAAATAATTATATTCATCTCTTACTTTTGCAATTCTTTGGGTAGATTCACCTGTACCAAAACCAATTTCTATAATAACTGGTTTATCATTGTTAAAAATTTTCTTAAAATTTAATTTCTCATTATTATAACCAATACCAAAGTGTTTATAATAATTTTTCACAGCATCAAGTTGAAAAGTATGCAGTTTATTTGTTCTCAAAACAAATGAATGAACTTTCTTTTTGTCAGGATTTATATCCTTTTTCTCAACAATTGCTAACTCCGGATATTCATCATATATTGATTGTGCTTTTTCTTTCATATCTCTCCCCTACAATAATCTTTGAAGCATTTCTAAAATAAATAAACTCTTATCTTTTAGAGAAATCGCTTCAGTTTTTAACTTAATATATTCAGGTCGTCTAGTATCATAACTGACTGCGCCATTGCTATATGGTAAAAGTCTTAACAATTTTTCACCATTTATATATTTTATTGCTCTAAATTTGGCCAACACATTACCCTTTCTTTCAGTCAAATGTATTATCTTTAATTTTCTGCAAACAATCTTTAATTCAGCTATGTGGATTAGGTTATTGACTTCTTCTGGCATTTCTCCAAATCTATCAAGTAATTCACTGTTAAGCATATTTAATTCAGTTTCTGTTTTTACAGTAGCAATCTTTTTATAAATTTCGAATTTAACTGAAGGATCTTGTATATATTCATCTGGAATAAAGCCTGTATAATCTAATTCAAGGAAAACCTCTTGCTCTAACTCTTCTTTATTATTAGCTCTAAGTTCATTAATAGCTTCATCGAGAATTCTAATATACATATCAAGACCGACTGAAGCTAATTGACCACTTTGCTGTTTACCCAACAAATTACCGGCTCCTCTAATTTCCATATCTCGCATGGATACTTTAAAGCCAGCACCGAGCCCTGTATTTTCACTAATAGTTTTTAATCTTTTTACAGCAATCTCACTAAGAGTTTTTTCACCTGGATAAAATAAATAAGCATAAGCTTTATTTTCTGATCGACCAACTCTTCCCCGTAATTGATATAGTTGAGCGATTCCATACATATCGGCTCTATCAATAATAATAGTATTAACATTAGGAATATCGATTCCGTTTTCAATTATAGTTGTTGAAACTAAAACTTGAATGCCTTCATGAACAAAACGTCTCATAGTATCTTCTAAAGCTTTGGGATTCATTTGGCCGTGAGCAGACTCTATTACAACCTCTGGAAGTAAATTACTAAGCATCTTTACCACGGCATCGAGTGATTCGACTCTATTGTGCAAATAGAATACCTGACCTCCACGACTAATTTCTTTTCTTATAGATTGAACCACTAATTCAATATCAAATTCCAAAATTTTAGTTGCTATTGGATGACGTGATATTGGAGGTGTTGCTAATAGAGACATATCTCTAATTTTCAAAAGAGACATATATAAAGTTCTAGGAATTGGAGTGGCTGAAAGAGCTAAACTATCTATACTATTTCTAACTGTTTTTATCTTTTCTTTATCTTTTACCCCAAACCTTTGCTCTTCATCAATAATCAATAAACCTAAGTCTTTATAAATAATATCTTTTTGTAATATTCTATGGGTTCCAAATAAAACATCTATTTTCCCATCTATCAAAGAAATTAAAGTCTTTTTTTGATCTTTTTTCGAAATTACCCTAGATAAAAGTCCCACATTTATTGGAAAATCTTTAACTCTCTCTACAAAATTATTAAAATGCTGTTCAGCTAAGATTGTTGTTGGAGCTAAAAAAGCTACTTGCTTATTACTCAATACACATTTAAAAACAGCTCTAAATGCAATTTCAGTTTTACCAAAACCAACATCACCACAAACGAGTCTATCCATGACACTATTGCTTTCCATATCGAGTTTAATATCATCAATACACTGTAATTGATCCACTGTTTCTTGGTATGGGAAAAGTGCCTCAAATTGGAGTTGCATATCATTATCTTTTTCAAAAGGGAAACCAATAGCAGCTTTTCTTTTTGCATACAATTGTATCAAATATTTGGCCAATTCCTCAGCATTTACACGAGCTTTTGCTTTCTTTTTTTCCCAATTAGCCGAACCAATTTTATCTAAAGTTGGTTTGCCTGAGGAAGATCCAATATAGCGTTGAACCAAGTTTGCTTGCTCAATTGGTACATAAATATTATCACCATTTGCATAAGCTATTTTAATGTAATCTCTTTCTCTATCAAAAGATTTAACTCTGTCAATTTTTAAAAATTTACCGATACCATAATTAACATGAACAACATAATCCCCTTCATGTAAATCCACAAAAGAATCTAAGGGAGAGCTTTTTGTATGCTGCAAGGTTTTAATTAGTTGTTTTCTTCTACCAAAAATTTCAAATTCACAAAAAGCAATCAATTTTATTGAAGGAATAGAAAATCCTTGTGAGATTTCATAATCCATATATTTTATCTGGTTATATTCTTTAAGCATTTGCATAAGTCTTTGTTTTTGGATTGGATTGCTAGTAAAAATATAAACTTTCCAATTTGCCTTAAACATTGTATCGAGTTCGCCCTTCAGTCTGGTAAAATCACCAAAGAAAGAGCG
>Ga0307990_1002070_pt1 | contig 16324 bp, 13 predicted proteins | sample EllFjometagen129_FD_203168 | JGI IMG/M metagenome (GOLD analysis project Ga0307990, IMG submission 203168) | Marine microbial communities from Ellis Fjord, Antarctic Ocean - #129 | ecosystem: Environmental > Aquatic > Marine > Unclassified | place: Southern Ocean | collected 2014-10-08
TATGATAGCTTTAACCTTTGCTTTCAGGTTGAATAGGAACGTAAACAAGAAGACAAGCTCTAGGATAACGGCGAGGTAGTTGGCCCGAGAAAAGGTCTCAAGCAGCAAATAGAGGCTGGCAAGAAGAACGACCAAACCAATACTTCGCTCAACCATGCTCTTTCGATATCTGATCAGTGCAAGCACAAATGGGATACTTAGCGCGAGATAGGTGGCGAAGTCGTTGGTATTATGAAAAACGCTGGTTGGTACAAACATAAGGTTCGCACGTGTCTCACCATAGAAGCCTGACACAGAAAGGTGCTGGCCTGTTAGGTGCTCGCAGATTCCTACAAGAATCAAGCCGCCAAGTACAGCTAGCCAGAGATAGTAGACCCTTCTGAGATCTTTGCTATTACTGAAGTAATAAACCACGAAGAAGATAACAGAGACAGCCATGAAAAGGAAGATGATGTCTCGCATCGCATCGGTTTTGGATGCCACCCAAGCTAAAGACAGAATGGCATAGACCAACCAAAGCTCAAGAAACTGCAGATACGGCTTAACCTTGATGTGCGCGAGACTCACTCTGCCTTGGAGCAGGATCCCCATTGCGAAAATGAGCCACAAAATAGGCAGAAGAACACGATAAGGGAACAGATGGATTGACCCCACGGGAATCGCTAAGAAGGCCGACCCGATGAATCCAGCGATGAAAGTAAGGTAAAGGAGCCCCTTCTGCAGCGAGACAACATTGTTATCGCGAAGTCTACTGGATTTCCAAACGTGGCTCCTCATCTTAACAATGCCTCCACCGCCTGTATCTCAGCCTCCATCCGCTCCTCCCAGGAGAGAGAGGGCTCGTCAGCTAATCTTGGACTCTGGTATCTGATATACGGTGGTTCATTCATAAAATATCGTTCAGCACCCCGGCGAACTTCCTTGCCATCTCGCGATGACTATACTTTGCTATCTGATCATCTCTTCCTCCATATGGCACGTATCCTGTTAGTTTACACTCTCTGTACCACAGGCGGAGAACTTCCTTGAGAGTTACCAAGTTGGAGGCATAAACACCGGCACCTGTTTCCTCTAATAGCTCGGTGCCCACCCCTCTCTGCCCCCCAATGGCTAAAATCGGTCGTTGCGCAGCAAGATATTCAAATACCTTGCCAGTATATACACCTCGCTCTCTTGGATCATCCCAGTTGAACAATAATAGGATTTGTGACTCTCTCTGTTTAGTCAAAGCAGTCTCTCTGGGTACCATTCCATATTGCGTCGCTATTCCTTCTAAGCCATGCTTCTTTACAGCTTGGTCAAGCCAGTATTGAGTTGGCCCAAAGAAGCGAACTTTAATTGCTGTTGGATCAATCACGCCCTCAGCAATTAACTCTCGAATAGCTTGGAGGAGAGGTTCAGGATCTTGCTTTCCCTGATAGAGCTGCCCTGTATAAGTGAGAGTGAAGTCTCTAGTCAATGTTTTCGAGGAAACTTCGTCTGGATCGAAACCATTCGGAATCGCAAAAACTGGCTTTCCTCGATGGAGCAGTTTTAGCTTTTTGGAGCAAGGTTCAGAAACTGTCACTAAAGCATCGGCCCACATGAGTGTTTTCAGTTCAAGCCTTCTCTCAAACCACTTTCGCAATAGTCTATAAGGATAGCAATGATTCTGCGTCCAAAGGTCACGCAGATCAGCTATCCAGGGGATTCCTGTCCTGCTTTTCAGCTCTTTAGCGATCAGATGGGCTGTCACAGGACCGGAGCTGCTGAGCATAGCATCAAATCTCTCTTTGCGAAGCAATTCATGCCCAACATCAACGGCAAGAGGCAGCCAAGCTTTCTGCTCGTCCGGATAGGCGATAATTCCTTTGGCGAAGCTCATTGCCTTACTTGTAAGAGACTTCTTCCCTCCCCTAATCGCCAAGGGGACTCCAACTTGCTCCTGAAAGCCCTTTTCGGGCTGCAAATGTAATTTTCTCTTGAACCGATAAGAGACATCACCAGGATAAGGGGTCTGTATAACTCGAAACATCGAATCCGGGTCCTGAGGTAGCGCTGCCGTAAGTATGACCGGTTCCCAACCAAACTCTGGCAAGTATTTCGCCAGGCCTCGCAGTCGTAAGGATGCAACGCCTGGTCGTGGAGGAAAATAATAAGTGACAATCAATACCCGCTTAATGCGCACATCCTCACCGTTTCGTTTTCGTATGGCCTGAGAAACCGCAAAAACAAGGCCCCCTCACCAATCAACCCAACTCTTCCTTACGGAGAGACAAATCTTGATGCTTTTGATCTCCTCTTGGCCTTTGATTTCCAGTCTATCCCTGGATCTCTACGCCTTACCGTCATCCTTAAACGCTCCAGCCGACAGAGCTGTAATGAGTGATGAGTGACAGAGAACCAGTTCAGAGTCGATAGTCGGGAGTCATGGGTCCATAGTCCAAGATCTTTCCAAGCATCAAGGTCCTTGTGAGTCTTCAGCTTTCCTGCCACGGCGGTTTGTCTCTCATCACTCATAACGGATCACCCATCACTCATTACCGTAATTAAGATTCCGCTAAGCTCTAGGGGTAGCATGCTTTTAGTCCTTAGCTCCTAGTTCCTAGTGCTTAGCAATAAATCCCTAATGCTCAATTTGTGGATGTTTACCAAAGCTACTCCTTCGCTTTCAGCGAGTTGATCAGCCCATTGAGCAATTTCCCTACATTATCGCAACGATCACGAAGACAAGTATAATCCTCCTAAGTTATAAAACACAAGTCTTTCCCTGGTAGCAAGAAGCACATCTAATTCCTCAAATCCTGCAATACTACCACCCCCTGCAGCTCTTTCGTATTTTACAGTTTATGACCAGGAACTACGAACCAAGAACTAACCTCGCTTTATCCTTACCCCCATAATCCATAATCCTTCTAACCCATCACTCATTACTCATCACCATTTCACCCCTGCCACATATCCTTAGTTTCCGCTGGCGATCAAGCTGAATCTAGGGAAATCATCCACCTCGCCGCATCATGGCCCACAGCTTTTCTTTCGCCCACTGCCACAAGGCCAGTCCTGTCCGTCGACATAGCGCCCAATCGCCCCGTTGTGGTAGAACCACCACGGTCCAGCGGTTGCCGGAGAGGGGGCACCACTCCTGCTTCTTGCATTCATCTCACACCAGTTCCCGTGCTCGAAATTTCGTTTATGGCTTTCTTTATGTTATTCAGCGAATTCGGCTTGAAAAATCGCTCTGTCTTGACTTTGGGCACTAGTTCATTACGGATTCCTTCTACAAGTTCTTCCGGAGAACTAATGACGCGGGCAACCTGTTGCTCAATCAAGTGCTCCATGTATTCGACTCCTGGCAAATCCAGTAGAATCGTTTGCAGCCCGAAAATGAGCCCTTCGTAGAGTGCAGTTGAGTTTACCCCGACCTGGATTCTCGACTCTGCGAACAACTGATAGAGCGGGATGCTGTCATCATCTACCACTTGGATATCCGACTCAATAAGCCACGGGTACTCCCGCTGCCAGCGGGCATACTCACCCGGATGAAGTTTGTAGACGATCTTAAGTGGAAAATCGTTCCTTGCGCCAAGCTGAACAGCAAATCTCGACATCTCTTTACCTACTGTGCCTTGCGAGATAAAAACTATCTGATCCTTCTTCTTAATCCCTGCGTATTGCTTGGCTTCGTCCTCAAGATATGGATATCCCACACTACATATTCGATCTTTACTAATGGGATATTCAACACCCATTTTCCAGAAATCCCCGAACGAAAAGAGATAATCTGGGAAGGTTCGCTTGGTTCGCTTAGAGCCTGGAAAGGAGTAACCAAGGTGATAAGGGCTGACCACTCCATGCTGTAACTCTACAACTGGGATCTTCATGGACTTGCACGCTTCGATAAACGTCTCCTTCCCATAGCTGCAAACAACAAACGCAATCTTTGGGCTCACCTTCTTCAGCAACGCTCGATATACTGGCAGAACGCTCTTCCTAATGAGCAAGTCCCTCTGGACTATCTTCTCTAAGGCAATCGTCACGCCAAATCGATCCGCGATTTGCTCCCGGACATTCTTCAGTAGCGACCTCTCAGAACCAGTTAATGAAAACTCGACTAAGCTGAACTTGCGCCTTACCGCTGCCATGTATAGAGGAAAGTCCAAGTACCGGATATTATCGGTCTTAGCAGGTGTTAAGTGACCATTCAGGTAAGCAGATTCGAAATATGTATAACTTCTACCCAGATGTTCAATAACGGGGTCACAATAGATATCCCACCACTTGTCATCAGATCGCAGCTTACGTCGTGAAGAGCCCAAGAAAAGAATTTCGCTTTTCGGAACAAGATAGGGATTCTTTACGAATGCATTCTTTAGCGAGCGAAGAGCGCTTCTGCTTCTGTTCACAGTGGTGCGTTCCAATCTCGTATGGGCCTCTCCGATAACACCGGCCTTCTTAAGAATTTCATAATGCAAAGGAAATCGAATCCGCTCCCAGAAATAAACGCCCTCGATCCGTTGGTCGAACAGGTCCAACTCGTCCTCCATCTGAAGAAACGCTTCGCTAATCGATCTAAACGTCATTTTCGCCATGCTCATCCTCTGACTTTCGTCCCTTCCCTTTCCAGGGTGACACTTCACCAATCAACTGCTTAACACGCTGCCACTCGAAAACTTTACACAATAACAACAGTGGAAAATAGGTGAATACAGTCGCGAGTTTCAACAACCCGCGCGCCCACCATGCAAACCCCAACTGACCGATCCCAAACGTTATTCCAAACAGCACTGCACCTATGGCGAGAGTCGTTCCTATCTTCGCATACTCATACGGCACGGAATACGCCTTCTTTCCCAACAAATGCGCAATAATGAACATCACAAGATAAGATACTGCTGTAGCCCACGCCGCTCCCATCATTCCATAACGAGGGATTAACAAGAAGTTGCCCAAGATATTAATCCCTCCGCCGGCGAGGCTGCCAACTGGAACATACCGCGTAAACTTTTTGTTGTAAAAGAGCGGTGCTACGGACATGAAATACATCCCCTGGCATAGGAAGGCAAGCGTGATGATTGGGACTACCTTCCACGCATCGTGATAAGCCGCTGGAGTCATCAAATGAACAATCTCCCATGAGAAAGTCCCGATCGAGAGGGCAGGAAGAACCATCACCGTCGTCCACAATGTCGCTACCCGGGCAATGGTCGTTCTTGCTTTCTCCCCTTGCTCCGTGAGTTTCTTCATGAAGTAAGGGGAATACGCAAGGTTGAACGCCATCGCGATCATCCCCATCACCCCTCCTAAGGCATAGCCTATGTTGTAAACCCCTACGCTGGAAAGACCTTGGTACCCCCCGAGCACCAACCTATCCAACAGGCTCATGATCCACCCACTCAAGTTGTGCGGAATGAGTGGGAGTCCATACTTCAAGGCGGCTCGCAGCTTCTGCAACGATACCCTTGGAACAAGCTCCCGCCCTAAGAGAAGAAGCGCCAGAACAGCAAAAGCACCCTGCGCGCATACCTGCCCCCGCAACCTCCCCAGTGCTCCTTCCTTCAAGAAGACGATAAAGTAAATGGAGAGCACGGTGGTCAGAAGGAAGCTTGCCGTGGTAAAAATGACATAGGTGAGAGATTTTTCTCTGACCCGGCAAAGTGTGGTCCAAAAGGGCGGGAAAACCCCGAACAGTGCAAGTAGAATTCCCATCTTGATGTACGGATCAAAGGGCACGTCTCTCATAACTACCGCAAAGAAGCTTCTCCCGAAGCCAAGAAGGATAACCGAGCACAGGATGGAGACAATTGCCACGAAGGATAGCACCGTAGTGAAGAACTCGCCCAATTCCTGACGATCATCTTTGTAATCCCAGTAGAATCGGGAGAACGACCCACGCAAGCCCACGGTGTAAAAGACACCGGCAACGCTGGAAAAGGAAGTAACCATGGCAAGAAGTCCATAGTCAGCAGGAACAAGGAATCGCGTATACAAGGGGATCAACAGAAAGCCTAGGGATTTAGTTAAGACCTGCCCGAGAAAGTAGTTGGAAGAGCGCTTGGAGACGTCAATGAAGTCCTGGGATGCCGATCCAAGGCCAAGCCTATTCTGCACTGGAGTTCCTCTTATGGCGGATTACTCGCGCAAGGCAGCCTGCAGCGATACAATGGTGAGGTAAATCTCTCGTAACCACGCTGTCTCTTCCAGCTACTACGCTCTTTCTGCATAGTTCATCGTCTTGCTGTAGATCGTACATTAACCGCACACATCCCTCCCTCCAGTAATTTTGGCCCACCTACTTCTAAGTGAGGTTTAACGCCTGGGTAGGCTATTTTGGCGTTGAACAAGGTCACTTCTCGGCTGTTGTGTCCACTCCCTCGGAAAGGCGCTGCTTCTGTTGCTTGACTCTCTCTTTCACTTGTTTAACATCATGCTCAACCATTACTTGAACCAACTCCTTGAAGTCCATCGAAGGTACCCACCCAAGCTTTTCCCTAGCTTTTGAGGGATCTCCAACGAGAATATCGACTTCTGTAGGGCGGAAATACCAAGGGTCAACAGCAACAAGTTCTTTACGCGTCTTGCTATTTATCCCAACTTCGTCCACTCCACTTCCTCGCCATTCAATATTTATCCCCACAATTGAAAACACCTCTTCAACAAATTCACGCACAGAATGAGCCTCCCCAGTAGCGATGACATAATCGTCCGGCTCGGGTTGCTGTAACATCATCCACATGGATTTGACATAGTCAGGAGCGTATCCCCAATCTCGTTTTGCATCGAGGTTTCCAAGATACAGTTTCTCTTGTAGGCCACATACGATTTGAGCAACAGCTAAGGTGATTTTCCGTGTTACAAATGTAGTCCCTCGGCGAGGAGACTCGTGATTAAATAGAATCCCATTACAAGCCCAGATATTGTACGCCTCTCGATAGTTCACCGTGATCCAATACCCATATAATTTGGCGACACCATACGGGCTCCGCGGATAGAAGGGCGTCGTTTCGCTTTGGGGAACCTCTCGAACTTTCCCGAACAATTCGCTTGTAGAAGCTTGGTATAGTCGTGTTTTGTCTCTCATCCCCAGCACTCTCACCGCCTCAAGGAGACGGAGAGTGCCTAGCGCATCCGCGTTAGCTGTATATTCGGGGGTTTCAAAGGAAACTCGCACCTGGCTTTGTGCGGCTAGGTTATAGATTTCATCAGGCTTGACTTCCTGAAGTATTCGAATCAAATTTGAAGAATCCCCCATATCGCCGTAATGAAGTAAGAGGTGATGATTCCGGAGGTGCGGATCTTGATAAATGTGTTCGATCCGACCAATATTTGAAGTACTGCTTCGCCTTCTCAACCCATGAACTTCATACCCTTTAGCTAATAGAAACTCAGCCAAGTAAGAACCATCTTGCCCGGTAATGCCGGTTATGAGCGCTCTCTTTCTCTTCATGGTCTCCCTCTTTCAGCTTTCTTTCCAGGCTTCTCCAAGGTCTGATCCCTCTTGGCTAGGTACGAGATCACTTCTGCCACGCGTTCAACGTCTGCAACCCGCAGATTCGCGGATGAAGGCAAGCTTAAGCCTCGGTGAGCAAGCATCTCCGCATTGGGGAATGATCGGCTGCTACTGCCGTCACGATAAAGGGGCTGCAAATGTAACGGTATAAACATAGGCCGAGTTTCGATGTTCTCTTCCCGTAATGATTCCATTAGTGCATCACGTGACATGCCAAACACTGTCTTATCAATCAGTATTGTATAGAGCCAGCACACTGAATCAGCCCAAGGAGCAGATGGGGGTAGAGTCACACCTGGAATGCTGCCAAGTTTGCCATTGTAGATTTCGAAAAGACGTCTTCTCTTCGCGAGCAAAGTTTGAACCTTTTCCAACTGAGCAACCCCAAGCGCAGCTTGTAAGTTCGTCATGCGGTAATTGTAACCCAATTCTAAGTGCCAATACCGATGTTCGGGGGACATCCCGTGATTCCTGAGGAGACGAATCTTCTCAGACAGATCAGCACGATTAGTGACAACCATACCACCTTCGCCTGTCGTGATAATCTTGTTACCGTAAAAGCTAAACGCCCCCATATCACCAATCCCACCAACTCGCTGCCCCTTATAACAGGCTCCATGAGCTTCTGCTGCATCTTCAATCACAGCTAGATTGTGGCGAGCAGCTATGTCGAGGATCGGAGACATACTGGCTGGGTGGCCATAGAGGTGAACTGGAATAATTGCCTTCGTTCGAGATGTGATGGCCTCCTCAATCAGGTTTGGATCTATGTTCCAAGTTTCCAGCTCGCTATCTACGAATACTGCACGAGCACCTGTATGGCTAACCGCGCTAGCCGTGGAAATAAATGTTAGTGTCGGAACAATTACTTCATCACCAGGGCCAATGCCTAATGCTAGCAAGGCCAAGTGCAGAGCCGTAGTGCCATTACTGGTGGCAATAGCATAACGAGTGCCACAAAACTCAGCGAACATCTCCTCAAAACGAGTGATGAATTTGCCCGCTGATGAGACCCAACCAGTCAATACACACTCCAATACATTGAGTAGCTCTTTTTCTCCTAGACTTGGCTCCGCCACCGGAATGTATCCGCGACGATTAAAAACAGCGAGGTCTGCCACTCGGCCATCTTCGTCAAGTAAGGGAACGACCCCCACAGGTTCGCTGAATAGCGCCGACACCTGTTGGAGAGACATACCAGCACGTGCGGTTTTAGGCACTAGTCGTTGCACAGTGGTGACAGGCGATTTAAGTCCGTAGCCTTTGAGCAATGCACGTCGGATGTCACCATCGGTTACCAGGCCTACGAAATGCTTAGTCCTTGGCTCAATCAAGAGAGCAACCCCTAGTGCCCCTCGTTCGATCGATCGCATTGCCTGCCTTATAGTGCCAGTAGCTGACATGCTCATAGCCTCGATGCGTTTTCTTATGTTTGCTGTCATGTTTGAACCTCACGTGCTCTGTAGCTCGTCTTTCAACCAATCTACATGTCGGCATAAATCATCTATAGTATCGAACTTCGCTTCCACAACAATCGGTAGATTGCCAAATTCAGGCCGGCGTAGCACATCCAGTACCCAACTACCAGCACACACGGGCTGATGGGTGTCGGCTGTGCCGTCATTGTCATGCACGTGAAAGGCCCGGACATAGGGTGCAACCTGATCCACAAAGGCCACACGATCTAAATCCAAGGTATGAGCACTGACGTTGAGATGACCAGTGTCCAGAAGAATGCCCAGCTGTGGTGATGGTAGTGGTCGGAATAGTTTGAGAAACTCCTCCGAAGTTTGAAGTAGAAGCTTGCCCCGTAGTTCCTCTGGACAGACATTGTTTTCAACAAGGAGTCCGATACCAAGTTGTCCAGCATGTTCTACTACGGTCTTCAGTGACGTAATAAATCGCCTCATCGCCTCTTGTGCTGCATTTGGCGAGCTAGGTCTAGGGAAAATGAAGCCCGTTGAACCAAAACCAGTGGGATCAGTAATGAAGCCAGCGTGAACCGAGTAAAAAGGCGCGCCCAAACGAGCGGTCAAGCTAATGGCATCGCGTACAAAATGGAGGCTCCGGTCCCGAATACGACTGTCCGCAGAGGCCAAGTTGAGCACAAATGGGTCAGCCGGTGGAGGAAAGTAGTTATGCACAAGGAACTGGAAGTCCATCTTGGCAATTTCAGAGAAGTTGACCTCATTGACTGAAACGTTACCTCCTAGCTCAACACCATTCAGCCCATAGCCGCAGTACAACATTAGACGTGATGCGAGTGGTTGCACACCCGGAAGACAGGCAGTTGAAACAAATATCATGCGAGAGAGATCTTGCTGTTTGGACATCACATTCACTTTCCTTTCCCGTTCCCTTTACAGTCATCGTTTAGGTTGACAAAGCCAACTAATTGACCTCCACTCTCAGATTCAAAGCTATAGCCAAGTTCCTTGTACAGGGTAACTGCACTTGCGTTCTCAGGATGTACCTTCAGCGTAATCTTGGTCGCGCCTTTTCGTTTCGCCGCTGCATGGAGAAAATGCATGAATAGTTTACTCAATCCCATTCCTCTTACTGAAGGATGTATTGCAATGCCTAAGCTAGGCACCTCGTATCCCTCATCCCACCCTCGGAGCATCCCATATCCAAGGACTCTATTCCCTTCCAGGAGCACGTAATAGAGGTCTTTCCCGGAGTAGTGGGCAAGTCTTTTTGCCTCTTCATCGCAAAGCGGATGGGGATGAAAGTATCTATCATCGCCCCCTCTCTTAAGAGCGCGGAAGAACTGCACTAATGGTTGTTCCAACACTTCGTTGACCAGACGAATTTCAAGCGCTGAAGAGCTCACAAAAATGCTTCACCTCCCTTCAGATTCAGTCATTCAACGCAAACCGTAACCCGTATAAGCCTCAAGAATCGCTCCAGTTCACACTATCCAGAGTTAAAACCCCATTCATTGGAATCTCCACAGCTGCTCTTCTCCCAGCCACACGATCAAACCACATTGGAGCGAGTCCGTCTCCGGGACGTTTACATGTCAGGACATCTGGCGTAATTGTATCGCCTGCGTGAATAGTACGCCGGGCAACCAAACTCTTTCGCATGCGTGGCTTGTTTGGGAGCTCACTAGGCATCGGCCGTTTCACCCCATCTCCTAACGCAGCCTCTACATCATGTACAGCCCGAACTAAAGCAGCTAGTTCATTAGGTTCCAATGATGCTCGGTGATCGGGTCCGGGCATGTTCCGATCAAGCGTGAAGTGTTTCTCTATCATGCAAGCTCCTACTGCCACTGCCCACGGGCTAGCACCTACTCCTGGTGTATGATCAGAGAATCCCACCGGGCAACCGAATGCTCGTTGCATAGTTGAAATGGCCCGCAGATTGGCTTCATTAAGCGGCGCTGGATACTGTGTCGTACAGTGTAGGAGGACAATCTTGTCATTAAGGCCTCCGTTACGCAATGTGTCAACTGCCTGTTCAACTTCGCAAAGCGTTGCCATGCCTGTCGAGAGAATCACTGGCCGCCCCTTATTGGCAACGTACCGCAGGAATGGGATGTTCGTAATATCGGCGGATGCGATTTTGGACGCATCAACGCCCATACGATCGAGCATGTCGACACTCATGGTCTCATATGGGGTACAAAGGTAGAGGATGCCTGACTGCTCACAGTGAGCCTTCAGCTCAGCCTGTTGATCAGAGCTGAGCTCGAGTGCTTTCAACATTTCGTATTGGCTTCCTGACTCACCCGTTGTTTCGACCTGATAAGCAGCTTTCGGCGCATCAGGCGTGATTATCTCCTCTGTGACGAAGCTTTGGAACTTAACGGCGTCGGCACCTGCTTCGGCTGCTGCATCGATCAATTGGTGTGCTAAGCGCATATCACCATTGTGATTTACACCGGCTTCAGCAATGATAAAGCACGGCTCGCCAGGGCCGACCAAGCGATCGCCAATCTGCACAGGCTTCATTCCAAGTCCCTCCTTTGCAGTAATAACTCCGCCAAGACAAAGTCTATCTCACTATCCAAATCGACACTACGCTCCACTGGCATCACGTACCCCCTCATATCCCCGCCAAACAGTTTACCATCTTCGAGTATCCTTTTACACCAAGTCACATCTACAGCACCATTCAGGCGGTATGCTGGTGGTAACTCCTGGCGTCGGTAGTACTTGCTCTCGTCAACTCCCTCAACGAATGGCAACAAGCGATTACCTTCGAGCCGCTTCATCCAATAAGGATGGTGCTCTGCTAGACATACCGATCGAGCACAATCAGCACCTGTTTCGAGCAACAATTGAACCGCAGCATTAATATCTTGCACAGTACGCAGAGGCGATGTAGGACGGAGCCAGACCACAATCTCAGGGCAGTAGTTCTCATGCATCATAAGCCAGCGCAGCGCATGTTGACACACCGGTAAATCTGCCGTATCGTCTCGTGCCAGTTCAGCCGGTCGAAGAAAAGGAACCTCTGCCCCTGCAGCTCGTGCAATCTCGGCAATCTCTTCGTCATCGGTTGAAACAACTACTCGAAGGTGATATTGACTTTGCAGCGCTGCCTCGACAGTGTAGTTGATTAAAGGCTTCCCTGCTAAGGACTTAATATTCTTCTTAGGTATTCCCTTAGAGCCCCCTCGCGCCGGAACTACTGCAAGAACCTTCATTTCCGTCCTTCCTCGCCCCTTCTTGCGTGTCGCGCAGCACAGGATGACAACCATCTAGCTAGCCCCAAGGCAACAATATCGCTACGCCTCTTGACTATCATTACTTGTCCGCATCCTTAAACGCTCCCGCCCATTTAGCAACTTCATCAACGATCGCATGCCACCCGAACCCGAACCCAAAAGCCGTAGCAAAGAGCTTCACTGCCGCTTCCGCCCCTTGCCCGGTTGTAGCAACATCGAACTTGGGGAAGATGAGGACAGTAACAATCATTCCCACGATGACCGAGCCAATTGCCGAATAGAGATACCGCTTGCTAAAATGGGCAGCCTTGCCGCTGCGCAATTTCCGTATCCACGGGAAGAACACGCGGGCGAGGACCCCTAAGAAGATACCGGAAAGCTCTAGTGCTAGCATGTGTTGGGCGTTAGCAATTAGCAGCTGGCATTTAGCTGTTGGCTAAAGGCTAACGGCCAGATGCCAAAGGCACACATCGCTAACTGCTGCCTTGAACCTCCTTCTTAATCTTGTTGATCAAACCATTCAGCATCTTACCCGCTACATTATAGCGATCGATGAGGTCATTGTAATCTGCCTCTGGAAGATACTCCAAATTTCTTCTGTTCTTCTCCCGCAACGCTACTACATCCAGTAAAAGCTACCAAATCCTTTTATCCCGCAGAGGCGCGGAGGCGCTGAGGAAAGCTAAATCCAAGTTACATTGCAAGGCTCTTTCTTTTCCCTGCGCCCCTGCGTCTCTGCGCGATATAATTCAGCCGATGGAAACTACGCGGTCACCTCGTGGATGCGAAGAACCAACACATGCGCTTGTTGCCAGACTTCTAGATCTTCAAATCCTGCCATGCTGCAGCCTCTTCTGTATCTCCCATTCGCGTCCTAGTTGCCGCTGTCTGCCACGAAGGACCAAGAACCAACAACTAATCCCCCTTAATCATTGCCCTTGACAAACCCCTTGATCTGCTCGACTACATATTCTTGCTCTTCCTCGGTGAGCTCGGGAAAGACAGGGAGCGATAACACTTCCTGGCTTGCGTGCTCGGACTCAGGAAGATCACCATTCTTGTATCCTAGATCCTGGAAGCACTCTTGCAAATGCAGCGGGAGAGGATAGTACACAAATGTGCCGATTCCATGTTCTTTTAAGTACTTCTGTAGAACATCGCGCTTTCCATTTAACACACGGATCGTGTACTGATGGAAGATGTGCGTGCGATCTGGAGCTCGATACGGTACTTCGATCCCATGCACGTCTTGTAGCATCTCGTCATACCCAGCGGCAACTCGTTGTCGCGCGGTTGTCCACCCATCTAGGTGCGGGAGTTTAACTCGGAGGATCGCCGCCTGGATGGCATCAAGCCTCGAATTTGTTCCCACCATTCGATGGTAGTACTTTGGTTTGGAGCCGTGTACGCGCAGGATGCTTACTTTCTCTGCAAGTTCGTCATCGTTTGTAACGATCATCCCGCCGTCGCCGTACGCACCAAGGTTCTTGGTCGGGAAGAAACTGAAGCAACCAAGATCGCCGATGGAGCCGGCTTTACGGGCAAACAGCCCGGGTTTGTGGGGTTCATGGGGTTCGTTGAGTTGAGAGCTATGCACAGCACTACGATACTTGGCGCCGATGGCTTGGGCGGCGTCCTCTACCACTGCGATGTTGTACTCTTTGGCGATGGCCATGATCTCGTCCATGTCTGCAATTTGACCATAAAGATGAACAGGGATGATCGCCTTAACAACTGATGAGTTTATTGGGTTCATGGAGTTCGTAGGGTTCGTTGGGTTAGTGGGAGAGGATTCCAGAATGCGGCGGAGGTCGGCGGGATCGAGGTTGAATGTCTTGGGGTCGATGTCGGCAAAGATTGGGGTCGCACCAACATTGTGGACCACTCCAGCAGTCGCAAAGAAGGTGAAGCTGGGCACGATTACTGCATCTCCCGCACCAATACCAAGCGCCTTCAGGGATAGCAAGATGGAATCGGTACCGCTTGCCACGCCAATGGCGTGCTTTGCGCCAGCGTATTTGGCTACTTCTTCCTCAAATGCCTTCACTTCGGGGCCGAGAATGAAGCGACCGGAAGCGAGGACACGGGCCACAGCCACATCGATCTCCGGTTTGATTGCTTTGTATTGTCGTGTTAGATCAAGTATTGGGACTTTCATTCACATCACCCCTTCATCTATTGCCTTGGCTACTTGCGTTAGATCTCTGAAGACAAAGGTTGGCTTTGCCTCTTGCAGAATACATTCAGTCCGCATGCCACTTAGAACGGCCACTGTCCGGATACCCAACTCTTGGCCTGCCAAGATATCTGTTTCAGTATCTCCCACAATTATGTCCCTTGGATCCAGGACTTTAAACTTGTCTTTTATCAAGCCAGCCTTGAGTCCTGAGTAATCCTGCACATTAACGCTATTTCCGCTCAACACCTCTCCAAAATAACGGCGGATATCCATGTACTTCAATTCCCAGTCTAGGGCTGCCCGTGAGCTTCTCAAGGTGACTAAGGTCAATTGATGCTTTTCCACCAAGTGTTCTAAGGAACGATCTGCTCCGGGGATAATTCTATCATATTTCAAAAAGGGGATGCTTTCGATGACTTCTCCTTTTTGCTTAGCGTAACTTTCTGTAAGACCTGGATCCAAACCGGATCTCTCTAGAATCTCTTCTATGGAAGTCTTTCTCCTCTTCATTTGCCAATATTCACCTTTCGGCAGAATCTTGCCCTCAAGTCTGGCAGCAAGTGTCACATAAACTTGGTACAGCCTTTCAGAGGGATCTAATATAACGCCGTCTAAATCTAGAAAAAATTTCCTCATCAGAATTCCTAAAATAGCTCTCTCAGCCTATATTCCCCGTTCTTTTCTTCCACAAATAAGGCATCCCAATATCTAACCATGAACACACCACCCTTTACGTTAATTTCCCCTATATCCATCCCTAAAAGCATCTTCACGATAATTAGAGGAATATTCAAGCCAGCAGCGACGGCTAACGGTAACCCCCCCGAGGGAAGCCGTGGATTAACCTCGATGAATCGTATATCATCGTTTTTGACTTTGCACTGGATATTAGCGGGACCAATTATCCCTAACTCCTCTACTATCCTTCGAGCATAAGCTATTAACCTTTTATCTCGGACAGTTACTGCCTTTACCGCTAAGCCGTCTCTTGTTTGAATTCTGATCCTAGGAGAGGCTTCTATCATTTTACTATATAGGTCACAAACGATATCAATGGTATATTCATCGCCATCGGCAAAATCTTGAACTATGGGTTCTTCTATCTGAGCTAGATAGAAATTTAATTCCTCCGTATTGCTGATTACGCGAGCATCCTTACTACCGCTACCCTTCCTCCGCTTCATAAATAGCGGGAAATTGACGTCTTCGCTAATCAGTTCCTTTCTAGAATATACTTTAGGGTAAGGTATGCTGAATTCCTCAAAAAAACGGTACATTCTTGCCTTATCGTCACATGTTCTGATTGTCTCCAACTGCGATACAGCTATCCTGACGCCGTGTTCCTCCAACAGCTTCTTATTCTCAGCAAAGATAGGAAGCTCAGCAGAGTATATTGGTATAATGACTTCTATTGCTTCCTTGTTGCAAATATCCAGGAGCCTAGGCATGAAAGCTTCGTTGGTTGCTCGCGGTACTATGTAATGTTTATCGCTAAGATACAATCCCGCTGATAATGGATCGATATCAACAGTTGTTATTGAAATATCAATTTCATGTTGCCGCTTCAGAGCCTTAATCGTGTTTATGGCATTCGTAGCCCCCGCTGAGGTAACAAGAACATTTACAGCCATCAATTCCTCCTATTAGTTAGACTTCTTAGCCATCACTCTGAGGCAATTCTAAACCGATTGGTCTTCCTCCTTGGGTCATCGACCTTTGTGCCGCTTCCAATACGCGTACTACTCGCAGACCATCGAGCCCATCGCTCATCGGAACCGCCCTTGTGTGCACGCTCTCGATGAACGCCTCTGCCATGTTGCGCAAGGGTTCTCCCGAAGGGATGGAAACCGGTTCTGCCTCGCCACGGCGAGGCTTGAATGTCCCTTCAACGAGCTCAGCATACTGATCGAGTAAGACAAGTTTCTCCTCTTGCATATCATCATAGACTGCCATCTTGCGCTCACCAACCGCACTAAGT
>Ga0307990_1002071_pt1 | contig 16324 bp, 11 predicted proteins | sample EllFjometagen129_FD_203168 | JGI IMG/M metagenome (GOLD analysis project Ga0307990, IMG submission 203168) | Marine microbial communities from Ellis Fjord, Antarctic Ocean - #129 | ecosystem: Environmental > Aquatic > Marine > Unclassified | place: Southern Ocean | collected 2014-10-08
TGGTATTACGTAATGAACAGTGGAAGGCGATCCGAGTCGGTCTTTTCAGATAAACATGATTTTTTAGTGTTTATTGATCTGCTGATTGAAACAGGCGCTCAAAAAACAGGACGGAAACATTAAAAAACAGATAGAGGGAAATTCTGGGGACAGTATACATAATTCACGATCAAGTATCCCAATCCGTATCGCTACCTTTTGGCTTTGATCATGTCTATGTCAATGGATCTTCTGTATCTGAATGTCAAATGTTGAGACATGCCCCGGTTGTCTACTGCCTGTTTCTGTGTCGGGGGGTTTTCATCTTCATTGCCGTGATCAGATAAGACGTATTATAAATCGTGCCGATGTATAGTTTATCGAGATTTAAGATGATTGAGTTTTATCTTTCATAAGAAACATAAGGCAATCCATTCCAGAGTTTGCGTGTACCGCTATTGAGGGTAGCAGACGTGACTTGAAACCCAGGGATCGACATCCATAAGCAAAACTCGGGTCATGGGTAATATAGAAATGCTGACAAGAAAAACAGTTTATCTCGGTCCTCTTCTTCTTTTTCCCTGTCGTTGATGGTAGATCCGTGCTCATTTTGGCTTTTCATTCCTTACTGAAACGCATTCAATTTACAATGTATCAATGGGTAAGTCAAAAGGAAAACAGTTTATCCAATGCTCTGTGCCACCTGAAATCATCAACTTTTCACGATGCTGCCCTATTGTTGATAACAGGCAGTTATGACATAGCAGAAGCGAGTGTTTGAAGGTGACTGGAAATCTGAAATTTCTAGAACAGGATACTTATCTGACCAACGCGATATGGAGCGATTCAAATCTTATGCATTCTCACGCCGGAGCGTGGGAACGAGATATTCCGTTGGATCTTTTGAGGTCTAAATGTCAAATGTTGAGACCTGACCCCGGAAGGGGCACGGCGGGAATTTATCAATCCACCAATAGGGCTTGCAGGCCAGGACGATGGCTGACGACTGAGCTGATGTTCCGATTCGTTTGGATTCCGGCGACTCCCAGATAACTCCGGGGAGACCGGGGGTGCCATGGAGGATGACAACGGCCGTCGCAGGATCACATCTTGCCCAGTGCCCAGAGAACTTCGGAGGTGTTATAGGGGTCTATGCCGTTATCGACGACGATGATCTATCGGATACAGTAACCTGCACTCACCGATTTCCTGTGCCTTCGCTATAAATTCTCTCAAATCATCATAGGCCATGATACTCTCCTTTAACGTCGACGCATCCAGACCTTCCCAACACAGTTTTTTCTTTAAAATTACAGCGTTTTGTATTATGAATCAACTGTGAACTCATATCCTGGTAAGTATAGGGAGGGCGTTGAGGTTACATGATGGGTTTTTCAATTGCGGAGGATGAAATATGAGCTTCAAAGAGCGGTTGGACGGAATATCGATGGAAAACAAGAGTCTCTATTACAAACTTCAAATCATCTTTAGTTTCTTTTTTTTGATCCCCGCTGCCGGTTTTCTCTGGTTTGCCGCCAAACACAATCTCCTGAATGACGTCTACATCCTTCCTCTATCGGCTGTCTTTCTGATCTTTTCCTTTTTCAGTTTTAACCTTCTCCGAAAAATCATCGACAGGATTGCCGCAGCTTCCAGAGAAGCTACGCAAATAGCTGAAGGGGACCCACTGGCGGTGGGAGACGAAGTTCACACAATCGATCATCAATTAAAGACACTTGACAGTCGCCTTCGCGATGCCTTTGAAGAGATAAAAGAGCGATCCTCGGAAATTGCAACGATGAGGGAACTCTCTGAACTTTCATATGTAACGGTCGATCCCGACGAAATTCTCCATTCTGCACTGAAGAGCGCACTGAAAATGACGAAGGCCGATATCGGATCGGTCTTGATGCTGGAAAACACTAAGAGGGACGCTTTCATCGTGCAATTCAATATAGGACTGGAAGGTCGTATAAAGGCGGGGGATCGCATCGAATTTTCCACAAGTATTGCCAAATATTCCGTTGTTAACAGGACGCCTCTCGTTGTCAGGGATATAGAGCAGGACGGACGCTTTGGAAGAAAGAGTATGCCCTGGTACGGCACGAAATCATTTGTCTGTATGCCGATAAAGACGACCACCGGCGTTGTCGGTGTTCTCACCGTCTCACGGGCAAAAGATGCAGCCGTTTTCAAAAATGAAGATGCGGAAAAATTGAAGCCCCTGTTGAGCAATGCCGCCTTCATCTATGAGAATATACTCCTCCTGAAGAGGAATGAAGCGGGGAGGGACTATCTGAAATCGCTGGAAGCTGTTTCACGAATTATCGATGGGAAAGCGGGGGAGGATGTGTCGATCCACGCAATTGCCCACGAAATCAAGAAAACCTTTTCCCTTGATATGATTGCCCTTGCGGGAGTGGATAGAGAACAGCCCGATATTATTTTGATACATGATGTTATCTCTTCCAGAGAAGCCGATATTACCCCGGGTGCGAGATATCGCAGCAAAGATTCAATCTTTGAAAGGGTGACAAAGAGACGGGCATCGTTGATAGTGGAGGATTGTGACGACCTGTCCGATGAAATTCTACAGGGGGGCAGATCCTGTCTATTCGTTCCTTTTCAGTCTAATGGTGATACGCTCGGCGTACTCGTTGTTGCCACAGAAGACCACGCCAAGCTCTGTGCTATTCAGAGATACATGGAGATACTGGCCCAGGGCATTTCATGTGCCATGGAGAAGAATCGGCTCAACTCCATCGTAGCGAAGCGAAGTCGAGAGATGGATACGGTGAGACAGATAGGTAATGCCATTGCCTCTTCAACCTTTGATGTGGACAAGGTTATCAGTTATGCCATGGAAATGGTCAACGTGGCACTTGATACGGAAGCGGGACTGCTCTTTCTGATTGATGGCGATACTCTTGACGTGAGGAGTTCCTTTAACCTTGAGATGGAATATCCCGAGGAATTCCGGATGAAGCTGGGCGAGGGGATTGCCGGTCATGTTGCCCAGCAGGGAGAATCGGCAATTGTGAATGATGTCGGACAATCTCCCCTCTATGTGGACAACATAGGTGAAAACATCGGTCTTACCGTTCAATCTGTCCTGTGCGTGCCCCTATTGTCGCGGCGGAAGGTTATAGGAGTAATAGAGATTATCAATAAAAATACCGGTGGTTTTGACGGAAGCGACAAAGATCTTATCGCTTCCATCGCATCGGCCGTCGGAAGCGCCATTGATAATGCCACTGTCTATGGAGAGACGAGCCGTCAGGTGGAACGTGAACGGGGTATGAGAAGGCTCTTTCAAAAATATGTGCCCCGCGAGGTTATCGATAGTGTAATCCATGGAGACGAGAGGGAAAAGTCACAGATAGAGGAACGGAAGAGATTGACACTCCTCAATTGTGAAATGGTGGGATTCTCGAAAATAGTTGAGAAGATCGGCACAGAGAAGTCGCTGATGTTGCTCAATAGTTTCTTTTCACGGATGGGAAATATCGTACTGAAACATTACGGTACGGTGGATAAGTATGTAGGTGATGGATTCCTTGCCTTTTTCGGCGCACCCCTTTCCGGGACAATGGGTGCCGATCATGCCGTCAGGGCCGCCCTCGAAATGAAGAACACACTTGCTGAAATCAACGACGAGAATTTCAAACAGTTTGGCCTTTCGGTGGAAATGGGAGCCGCCATCAATACTGGTGAGGTCATTGTGGGGAATGTCGGATTCGACAGGAAAATGGATTATACTGCTGTGGGAGATGCCGTAAATTATCTATTGCGATTGCAGACGCTCTATCGATCTTTTCCCAACAGCGTCCTCATGACAGAGGACACACTGGCGACGGCACAGAGTCTTTTGAGTGTTCGCGAAATTAATGTAAAGGAACTTGACTCTTCTTTGGGAGAAGTAGCTATGTATGAGCTTCTCGGTGTCATGAAGGAATCGGTCGAGATGATATAAATGCACAGGGAGTCAATCATGGTGAGAAAGTTTTATATGAGAAATCTGATTCTAACAGTCTGCTTTGTTTTGATTGTCGCTGTTGCGACGGCATCATCCGATGGTGATGTGCCGAAGCTGACGTTGCAGGAAAGTATCGATATAGCGCTGGAGCGAAGCGTGATCATAGATTCGGCCAGAGAGGATATCAAGGCCTCGGAACTGGGAGAGAAGGGGGCCAAGACATCCTTTTATCCCAAGCTGAGTACATCCTATAACTATACAAAATTAAATGGACCGCCGACATCGAAAACACTGGGAACCCAGATAGGAACGCGGGATAATTACACCTGGGAAATGGAGGTTGCACAGCCAGTCTATACGGGGGGTAAGATCTCGGGGAATTATCGTATGAGTAAACTGGGTGTCGAAATATCCCGCATGGGCGAATCAAGGGCGAAACAGGATGTCGTGTTGGAAGTCAAAGAGGCCTATTTCGGTATCCTGAAGGCCGAACGAATTCTCACTGTTGCCAGACAGGCGGTGGAGCAACTGAAGGCACACCGCGATATAGCACAGAATTTTTTTGACGTGGGAATTATTCCCAAAAATGATCTCCTCTATGCCGAAGTTGAACTGGCCAACGGCCGGCAGGATCTCGTAAGGGCCGAGAATGCAGTTGCCCTGGCCAAGGCAAAATTCAACACCGTACTGCGCCGTAATATCGATGATCCGGTAGATGTGGAGGATATCCTTACCTATACGTTCTTCCAAAAGGATATAGGGGAGTGCCTCGCAGTGGCCTTAAAAAAGAGATCAATCATAAAAGAATATAATCTCAGGGTTCGGAGTTCACAGGAGGCGATAACCGTGGCAAGGAGCGATCTCTATCCTTCAGTGAGCGTCGTCGGTAACTATTCAAAATATGGTGATGATCCCGATCTGGCGGGGAGTAAATACAAAAATCAGGAAGAATGGTATCTCATGGCGGTAGCCAACTGGGATATCTGGGAATGGGGGAAAACGAGATATAATGTCGGAGTCCACGTAAGCAGGGAAAAGCAGGCACGGAATACACTGGAAAACATAAAGGACCAGATTGCCTTGGAAGTAAAGAATTCCTTCCTCCTTTTAAAGGAGGCGGAGAAGCACATAATGGTGGCCCAAGTGGCCATCGAACAGGCCGAGGAAAATTTCAGAATCAATGAGGAACGATTCAGGGAGCAGGTGGCGACGTCGACGGATGTCATCGATGCCCAGACATTATTGACAAAGACGAAATCGGATTACTACAACGCCCTCAGTGAGTATAACATAGCGATGGGGAGGCTGGAGTGGGCCATGGGTGTCATCTATAGCGAGGTAACGAAAGAGTGAAAAGAACCCCACTATGGCGAGTTATCGTGGCATGCCTGTTTCTGATAATAGCTCTTCTGGCTGGCTGTGATAACGAAGACTGGAATTCAGAGAAGATTCAGCCGCCGAAAGAGGGTTCCGGGGTAAAAATAGGCGTGAGCGCCGTTGAGGTACACCGGGGTGATCTCTATATCCCCATCATTGCGACGGGCACGATTCGGCCTCGATATGAGTCACGAGTAGGATCGAAGATCGGCGGCAGGATTGAAGGGATAGCCGTCGATGAAGGAGATTATGTAAGGGACGGTGAGGAGATTGCCCGGCTCGACCAGAGTGACATACTTCTCAGCCGGCGGCGGGCTATGGCTGAGCTGAAAATGGCGAAGGCCTCCCTGAAAGAGGCGAATCTCAATGTTGCCAATCTGACAAAAGAAAAGAAGAGACTGACCAGCCTTTACGAACGAAAGGTTGTTTCCGAAAAGAGATACGACGATATCACAACGGCCTTTTCCATGGCCGTCGCAAAGGTGGATCTTGCCTCCGCCCAGATGGAAGGGGCAAGGGCCAACATCGCGCTGGCATCACAGAAACTGAAGGATTCCGTAGTCACGACACCCTTTTCGGGCATTGTGGTGAAGAGATATGTGAATGAGGGGGAGATTATTGCGCCCGGCACCCCCCTTGTGTGGATAATGAATATAGCCAGGGTTAAGGCCGAAGTTGAGATACCCGAAGTAAAGATGCTTCAACTGAGAAAGGGCATCTTAGCGGATGTTTTACTGGATGCACTCCCCGATTACCGCTTCCAGGGGAAGATCTCCCGGATCAACGCACGGATAGACCCGGTAAATCGTAACTTCAGGGTGGAGATTGATATCCCCAACGGGAAACAACTGATCAAGCCGGGGATGTTTGCTCGCATAACACTGAAAACTGATGTCCGTAATGATGTAGTCGTTATTCCACAAAAGGCCCTTGTTACCGATAGTGAAGGCCGTGATGCCGTCTTTATCCTGAAGGACGAAAGTGTTATATCGCGGCCCGTCACAATAGGCGCATTCAATGCGAACATGGCGGAGATCAAAAAAGGCCTCGATGTGGGAGAAAAAGTCATTATCACTGGAAATTACGGCCTCGAAGAAGATACCGAGGTTATAGCGAAGATAGTAACGTACTGACGATAAATCTATGACCCTTCCTCAATTTTCAGTCGAAAGAAAAATAACCATCCTCATGATGATCCTGATCATCACACTCTTCGGTGTCATTGCCTTTTCGCGTCTTGGCCTCGATATGATGCCTGAAATGGAATATCCCGCAGTTTCTGTTGTTACAACCTACGAGGGGGTTTCTTCCGAGGATATAGAAAATCTGATAACGAAACCGATAGAGGGTGTCGTCAGTTCCATCAAGAATGTCAAGAACGTGACATCCACTTCTCAGGAAGGGGTTTCCGCTGTCATCGTGGAATTCGAATGGGGAGTTACTCTCGATTTTGCCGCTCAGGATGTGAGGGAAAAACTTTCATGGCTTACCGATTACCTCCCCGACGATGCCGATTCGCCGCTGGTCGTGAAATTCAATACATCCGATTATCCAATACTCTATTACGGTGTCACAGGCATGGAGGACACACGAACGCTCAGAAAATACCTCATAGACAATATAAAACCGAGGCTCGAGCGTCAGGGAGGAGTGGCATCCGTTTATGTCATGGGTGGACTTGAACGGGAGATCAATATCTTCGTCGACAGGGATAAACTGGGTGCTTTCAACCTTTCCATGGCACAGGTGATAGACAGGCTGGCCAGGGAAAATGTCAATGTCTCAGGCGGCCACGTTGAAAAGGGTAACGTCGAATATCTTGTCAGGACCATGGGGGAATACAAGGATATTGAGGCCATCAGAAATACCGTTGTCGCCATGCACGGAAATACATCGGTCTATATCAGGGACGTGGCCACCGTCACCGATACCTTCAAGGAAATCCGGAATTACGGCAGGACCAACAAGAAACCCTCTGTCATCATGATGGTGATGAAGCAGTCAGGGAAAAACACCGTCACTGTGATTGACGATGTAAAAGAGACGCTGAACGGTCTGAAGGGAAGAATTCCAGCGGATATCACCTTTTATCCTGTTATGGACCAGGGGCGGATCATCAAGAGGATAACGCAGAATACTGGACGTAACGCAGTCGCGGGAGCGATACTGGCCATCATAATGGTCTTTGCCTTTCTCTGGAACTGGAGACCGACGGCTACCATAGCTCTGGCTGTCCCCCTTTCCATTATCACCACGGCGATAGGTATATATGCCTTCGACTATACGCTCAATATTATGACGCTGGGAGGAATGGCCCTCGGTGTCGGTATGCTTGTCGATAATGCCGTCGTTGTTATTGAAAATATTTTCCGCCATCTGGAAGAGGGGAGGGGGCGCAAAGAAGCCGCCATTGTGGGCGCTCAAGAAGTGGGGATGGCCATTACTGCATCGACTTTGACAACCATTTCAGTCTTTCTTCCCATGGCTCTGGCAGGGGGAATCGCGGGGCGTCTCGCCAGACCCTTGGCCGTTACCATCACACTGGCGCTCCTGGCGTCACTCTTCGTGGCCGTCACCATTGTTCCCATGCTCTCTTCGATATTTTTCAAGATAAAATCGAGAGAGAATAAGACGAAGAAAAGGACCTTTCGATTGTTCTCGAAGATCAGGGACGCCTATGCATACCTGCTTCGCTGGTCTCTGGGACACAGGTTGATAGTCATTTCCACGACGATTCTGCTCCTTGTCATAAGCCTGTCCGCAATTCCCTTGATTGGAACGGAATTTATGCCCAAGGGAGATTTTCCAATTCTGGCCTTAAAGGCGGAATTACCTGTGGGGACATCGCTGGAAGAAACAAATATGATCATAAAGAGAGTGGAAAATACCATTCTCGATCAGCCTGAGACAATATTTCTCGCGTCATTTATTGGTCTTTCCAGGGAATCAAAATTCGATATAGCCTGGGGAACGGGGGCCGCCGATGTGAACGAAGCCCTTCTTTATGCACGACTGGCCGATAAGGAAATGAGGGTGAGATCGGCCGCGGAAATACGGGATTATGTCAGGAAAAAAATTCCCCGGATAAAGGGGGCGAAGTTTGACTTTTACGATATAGAGCAGATGATGATGGGGAGTTCGGCAGGATCCAATTCTCCCGTGGCGATCAAGGTCTTCGGAAAGGACTTACAGGTACTGAAGTCCATAACCGACAGGATTGCCGAAAAGATAGGAACTGTGGAGGGGCTGAGGGATATCGACACGACCTTGAAGCTGGGAAAACCAGAGCTTCAAATCATCGTGGACCGGGAGAAGGCATCGAGAATCGGACTGACGGTCGGGCATATTGCCGAAACGGTGAAGGCGGCCATGCTCGGCGTGGTACCCACAAAGTATCGTATGGGAGGCGACGAATTTAATATCAGGGTGCGGCTCAGAGATTTAGACAGGCAATCCATCGCGGATGTGGGTAATATAACGGTAGTCACGCCGTCAGGTGGGCGACTCTCGCTCTATCAGTTGGCACAGATAGTCCCCGAAAAGGGGCCCGTCAAGATATTTCGCGAGGACCAGGAGCGGAAAGTTACCGTGACGGCCAACACATTTGGAAGGGACATCGGGAGTATTGTGGCGGATATCAAGGAAATCGAGTCGGGCATGACAATTCCAGAGGGTTATTTTATCGAGTACGGCGGAACTTACAAAGATATGAAGAGCGCCTTTTCGTCACTCTTCTGGGCACTCGTCGTTTCCATCGTCCTCATCTACATGGTCATGGCGGCCCAGTTCGAATCACTGCGTCATCCCCTGGTTATCATGTTTACCGTTCCCCTTTCATTCATCGGTGTGATCTTCGGGCTTCTCCTCTTTCAGAAGACACTCTCCGTGCCTGCCTTCATGGGTGTCATTATACTGGCGGGGGTGGTGGTGAACAATGGGATTGTGATGATCGATTATATCAATCGTCTGAGAAAAAAGGGAATGAATTCCTTTGACGCCGTCGTCGAAGGCGCGTCGGTACGGCTGAGACCCATACTGATCACCTCATTTACCACCGTATTTGGCATGCTTCCCATGGCGCTGAGCCAGACTCAGGGCTCGGAGCTTCGGTCACCCATGGCGATTGCCGTGGCGGCGGGACTTATCTTTTCCACATTACTGACACTTTTCGTGATCCCTGTCGTCTACAGTGTCTTCGACAGGATAAGAAAATAACAGTTCACGGTTTACAGTTACCGGTTCACGGTTAAAAACAGAAGTTGAAAATGTAGAACTATGGAAATAATCTTGAATATTATCCAAAAAAATCAGATCCTTGGATATTTAATTAAAAAACTGCTAACTGCTAACTGCTAACTATCAACCGATCCTTTTCGATATAGGCGTAGGCGTTGTGGTTGTGGATGCTTTCGATATTTTCCGATTCGATGCTGTACCAGGTGAAGTTGGTATCGAGATTCAATTTCTCCGCCACATTCCTCACGACGTCCTCTACAAACATGGGGTTTTCGTAGGCCATCTCGGTGACGTGTTTTTCGTCTACGCGCTTGAGGAGCGAGAAGACCTCGCAGCTTGCCGACGCTTCGATCAGTTTTATGACATCTTCTATCCAGAAGAATTTCTTAAAGCGCAGCTTCACCGTGACAATGCCTCTCTGATTGTGGGCGCCCAGATTGCTGATCTCTTTTGAACAGGGGCATACCGTCGTTACCGGTACGGTAACGCCGACGAGAAAGTCGTTTGTGTCACCGTTGTTTTCACCGGAGAAGAGGCACTCGTATTCCATGAGACTAGTTGCCTTTGAAACGGGCGCCGTCTTTTCTATAAAGTAGGGGAATCTGATCTCCATGTGGGCCGATTCGGCATTGAGCCTCTCTTTCATCTTATCGAGTATATTTCGGAAGGTCCTGATGTTTACCTCTCCACGGAATTCATTAAGAATCTCGATGAAGCGGCTCATGTGTGTCCCCTTGAAGCGATGGGGGAGATTGACATACATATTGAAGGCGGCGTTGACATGCTGGGTGCCATTCGTCTTGTCGAGGACGATAATAGGGTATTTGATACCCTTGACGCCCACTTTATTAATTGCGATATTACGATAATCCCGCTGATTCTGAACATCTACCATTATTCGTCGCCCCTGTATGTTGCCCGAGAGGATTCCGATTCCCAGACTGTTACATGAGAGAGATGTACATCCGGTTTGTCAATCATCGGTTCTATTTTCTCATAAATAATGCGGGCAATATTTTCCGATGTGGGGTTTATGTCTTTAAATAAGGGGAGATCATTCAGATATGTGTGATCCAGTTCATCGAGAATATTATTGGTCCATCTTTTCAGAAGTCGAAAATCGATAACGATATCCTCACCGTCCAGTTCCTTGGCTGAGACGGTGACCTCTACAGCAAAGTTGTGTCCGTGGAGGTTTTCGCATTTTCCGCCGATTTTCAGTGCATGGGCGGCGGAAAAAGATTTTTTGATGCTTACTTCATACATGATTTCTCCTATAAGAGATCGACTATGTCAGTCACTTTTTTTATGATGTAGTCGGCTTCGGCTTCACGCATGAGGGTCTCGTCGGAATGACCAGTCAGGACTCCTACTGTACGGGTACCCACACTTTTCCCGACAGCGATATCCATGGGATGATCTCCGACCATAACAGCCGTTTTTGATGTCGATCCCAGTTCGTCAAGGGCTATCTCAAGATGTTCCGGATGCGGTTTTGGCCGTGTCGTCGATTCTCGGGTAACGATGGCATCGGTGAATGAATCGATGCCGGGGTAGAGCTTCCTCACTGCATCGAGACAGTTTCGTGTAACTACACCGATCTTTTTTTTTCTCTCTGTCAGTATCTGGAGCATGTTGTCTATGCCGTCAAAGAGATTTCCCGCTCGCGCGCCATCCATTTCGATGTCATATATGATGGTGTTGGCACGTTCCACAAATTCAGCGGCTTTTTCGGGGTGTTCTGTGGCGACCATATGGCTGCCCGCTTCGATCATTTCCAGTATGAAGAGATTCTCCAGTCCGTCGGGATCGACGCCATAGCCGCGAAGTAGATCGGGGATCTTGTTTCTCATGGCGGGAAAGTCGATATTCAGTTTTGCCAGCGTTCCGTCGAAGTCGAAGACGAATGTATCTATATCCCGGGGCAGTTTCATCACTATGTTATAACTCCTTTAGATAGTTTTCTATGCGCAAAAGACCCTTCTCGATATTTTCCAGAGAATTGGCGTAGGAGAATCTCAGGTATCCCTCACAGTTCTTTCCGAAATCTATGCCGGGGGTGACACCCACCTTCGACTTTTCCAGTATATCGAAGGCCATGTCATAGGAACTGGTTTTGTATTTTTTTATATTTCCAAGGACATAAAATGCACCCGTGGGCTCTACTGCGATACCTAATCCCATTTCCCGGAGGCGTTGTATCATATATTTACGTCTTTTGTTGAATATTTCTCTCATTCGAATGACATCCGTCCCGGCCTCTCTCAGTGCCGCAACACCTCCCCACTGGACGAAGGAATTGGCCGAGATAAAGAGATTCTGCTGGACCTTCTGCATGGGCCTGATGAATCGATGAGGGGCAATGAGGTATCCCAGTCGCCATCCCGTCATGGCAAATTGCTTGGAAAAACCGTTCAGCACAAAGGCATTGTCGGTAAACTCCAGTATGGAGTGCTCTGTGTCTTCATAAACGAGGCCGTGGTATATTTCATCTGAAATTACGGGTAGTCCCAATGACGCGATTGCCGCCATACGTTCCCTGTCTAGGAGGTTGCCCGTTGGATTTGATGGAGAGTTGATCATGATCGCCTTTGTCTTTGTGCCTATTTTATCTTCGATCGCCTGCGGGGTGTACTGAAATCCCTCTTCCTCATAAACGTTGACTGAGACGGGCACCCCCTCGAGGAGGGAGATGAAATTGGGATAACAGGCGTAGTGAGGGTCTGATATTATTACCTCGTCATCCCGTTCAAGCATGGCCGCAAAGATGAGAAAAAGGGCCGGTGACGTCCCCGACGTTACGATGACCTGATCGGGTGAGACCGTTACACCATATTTTGTGAAATAGTATTCACAGATTGCCTCTCTCAGTTCAAAGAGTCCCAGACTGTGTGTGTAATGAGTCTTTCCGCCTTCAATGGCCCTGTGACAGGCCTCTTTGATGCACTGCGGAGTGTCGAAGTCGGGCTCGCCCACTTCCAGATGAATGACATCTTCTCCCCTTCGTTCCATTTCCTGAGCCTTTTCCAGTACATCCATGACGATGAAGGGTGAAATGTCGGATGTTCGTCTTGATATCATTGGATCCTCCCAAAGTGCTTTATTTGATTGAAGCTTTCCGCAGCAAGCAAAGGAGAACAGGCCTGCTGTTGAGTGCATAGTTATCCAGTTGACCGGTCGTTGTCAAGAAGAAGATTCCCATCTTTCCGAGTGATGCAAATATCTCTTTTCATGGATGCCACTCATGATTGTTCCTGTGGTGAAGCGCCTCTTAAATAGGATCGATTTATTCTCTTCTCGATGGTTCTTTTCGAATAGGATGAGGGCATTTCATAGTCGAAAACGATCGCCAGAAAGGACATGATTATCTGGAAGGTTGCCCCCCAGAGTATTTCCTCCTGACCATCACTGTCGTTATGGATGAAACAGGGGAAATCATAACTGTTGCCCCTTCGATGGGTGCTTCCATCGGGATTTATGAATAGGCAGGCGGCATAATGCCTGTCTTCAAAAAAGGACTGCAGGGGGATCTCAATAATCTTCTCTACCTCTTCGTTGGATCGCAAAGATTGACTTTTCTTTACGTAGCCTACCAGCGGGAATATGCTTCTTCGAAAGAGGTACAAATCATAGGTGGGGAGGGGGCCAAGAAATTTCACGTTCATGGGATTGAGTCTGACCTCTTCCCATGATTCTCTGAGGGCGTTAGCTAAAAAGAGTGATGTTGTTGCAAAGGAATGCTTTCCCCTCTTTCGGGCGCATCTGAGGGCCTTTCCCGTCATGATGGGCGGGCATCTGAAGCGCATGAGATGCATGAAGAGCCGGTCGAGGAAGGGGTCCAGCATACCTCCGGGGAAGCCAAGATCCCCGGCCTGCGATACGAGCTTTGAGCGCTTGATGAGGTTGATGACAAAACCTTCATTTTTATAGTGGAGCGGGAGGAGGACACCCGCCGTCAGGCGTCGTTCTCCCCCGGCCTGTGATTCGTTATGATTGATCTTTTCGGAAAAATCGTTGGGAGTATTGCCCAGTCTCTCCACTATCAGTTCCAGTGTAGAGTCTCTATTCATTATATTCGGTCTGGTCATTTTCGTCATATTACAAGGTATATGTTTCCATTATCCCCTCGATCTCCCTCTCAAACCAGCAACCGAAGGGAAAGGGATCAAGGAAGCCGCAATGTCCTCCATATTGCTGCACGGAGAGATGAAGGTTGTCGTTGCTTTTTAATTCGTAAAAATCTTTGACAGGAATAAAGGGGTCATCCCGGGAGACTATTATGGATACGGGTACAGAAAGATCTGCCAGCGCGTCGCCCCGTAGCGTATAGCTGTTGAAGTACTCCCGGTGATCCCGAAAGGGTGAATATCTTTCAATGATGCCATCTGTCATTGCCATCAGGGACTTCATTTTCAGTATGTCCGTGAAATCATACAGGTCGGGGAAGAGACCCTCTTTGATTTCCAGTGATCTTTTCCATTTTTTCAGAAAGTAGTGTCCGTATATGAAGAGACTGTTGTCTATTAAGCGCGTCGATTGCAGGGGATCGAGGATCGTACTGATAGCGATTATGTGCCTGAGGTTCTTTATGGGCGTCTTGCCATGTCCCATGGCGATTCTCAGTGCGAAATTTCCCCCCAGCGAAAACCCTGCGATGAAGAAGGGATTTCCCTGTGAAAGTCTGGCTATATTGGATGCAGCCCTAAAGGTTTCATCCGTCAGTCCGCCATGGAAAAATCCCTCATTCAGGTGGTGGCTTGCGCCATGGTCTCTCAGGTTCAGCCGGAATATGTCATAGCCCCTTGCGAAGAGGTATCTGCCAGTGTGTAGAATATAGGTGGACCGGGAACTCCCCTCCCATCCATGGATAAGAAGGATAAGACCCTTTCCAGCATTGTCTTTATGGGCTGAGTGGAATCCGAGGAGCCGGACACCGTCGCCTCCATCGACTATAACTTTTTTTGCACATTCCACCATGGGGTTGCCCCCCATGGCTCTGATCTTAAGACTGGCAAAGATGCTCTGGAGGTGGCAATTCCTGGCCCACGGTCTCGGATTGAAATTTTCTTTCATATACCAATATATAAAGCACAAAGGCACTATCCTTGTCAATAATACCGTGGGGAATTTTGTACGATGGAAAGGATGAATGATTAATTCTGAGCCATGAAGGTTTACCCAAAAGTCATATGAACTATGTTTCGAGATATATAGGATAACCAGCTACATTGGAGAAGAATCTTGTTTTTTTACCAGTGATTTCAAGTGCGCTTCTATTTCTTCCTTTGTCAGAATGCCAGTCAGCGTCTTATGGAGCTTCCTGTTTCTGAATATAAGGAATGTGGGTGTTTTACTTACGGAATACCGGGAGGCGATAAGGGGATTTTCATCTATGTTCAATTTTGCGATCTTGATGCCCCCATCGTACCGGGGAGCTATTTGCTCGAGAAAGGGGAGTACGATGCGGCAGGAAACGCACCAGGGTGCCCAGCAGCATAGGAAAACGGGGGCCGGAAAGGAGTCGATTTCGTTGTCAAAGGTCTTGTCCGACAGGCTCTGGACATAGCCCTGATAGAGGGGCGCACCGCAATGGCCGCAGACTGGGCAATCATGGAGTTTATCTTCGCGAATGCGGTTCTTCTTGTGACAGATAAGGCAACTTAAAATCAGTTCATCGAGATAGGCACCGCACCTGCCGCACATAGGGCGACCAGTCTGCTGGTCTCGTTTGACCCTGTTTTTCTGGTTGCATCTAAGGCATCTGATGATGAAATATTTTGGATTCATGTTCCCTGTAAAATCGTCTTTGTAGAAAGAGGTTCCCCTCAGTTTCTATCATTTACGCGATTGCCAGAGTAATCTTAAAGAGGCATGGCAATCTTTATAGTTCCCCCTCTTCCGAGAATGTCGTGCAGGTGAATAAATCCTTCAAGATGACCATTATCGTCCACCACTGCAAAGGTCGTGATTTCATCCTTTTGCATTGCCTCAACCGTCTCAGCGAGCGACATCTCGGCAGACGCCGTTTTGGGAGACCTGGTCATGAAATCATCGACAATCTGGTCAGAAAAATATACTCCCTGTCTGATCAATCTCCTGATGTCACCATCCGTCAAAATGCCGACAAGACAATTGTCATTGTCCACAATGAGGACGAAGCCGAGATTTTTTTCATCCATTTCATCTATTGCAATGGTGGCAGGGCTTTGAAACTGTACAGTCGGTATCTTATCGCCGCAGATCATGACATCTTTAACCTTGGCCATAAGCCTGAGCCCCAAGTGTCCACCGGGATGAAACTTATAAAAGTCCGTTTCGTTAAAGTTTTTCTCTTTGATCAATGCCACAGCCAGCGCGTCACCCATTGCAAGGGCGGCCGTAGAACTCGATGTGGGCGTAAGGCCAAAGGGGCATGCCTCCCGTTTGACACCGATATCGATTATGACGTCGCTATATCTGCCCAGGGTGGAATCGACTTTACCGGTGAAGGCGATGAGGGGAACGCCGAGCTCGTGTATCCGTTGAATAATCATATTTAATTCGTTCGTTTCGCCGCTGTTGGAGATGGCGAGCATGACATCATCCTTCGTTACGATCCCAAGATCTCCATGAAGGCCCTCAACGGGGTGCAGAAAAAGTGCAGGAGTTCCGGTACTGGTGAGGGTTGCCACAATCTTCTTTCCGATGAGACCTGATTTCCCTATCCCCGTAACTATGACACGACCTTTCGATGTGCATATTATCTCTATCGCTTTT
>Ga0307990_1002072_pt1 | contig 16323 bp, 4 predicted proteins | sample EllFjometagen129_FD_203168 | JGI IMG/M metagenome (GOLD analysis project Ga0307990, IMG submission 203168) | Marine microbial communities from Ellis Fjord, Antarctic Ocean - #129 | ecosystem: Environmental > Aquatic > Marine > Unclassified | place: Southern Ocean | collected 2014-10-08
GCGGCCGGCACCGATCCGACGAACCGTCTGTCCGTCTTCGAGATTGCAGAGGCGGCCAATGCGAATGAGGCTGACGGCTTCAGTCTGAGTTGGACAGGAGCTGCCAACAGGAATTACAGGGTGTTCTGGTCGGACATGCTGGGGATATGGCCGTGGGAACAGAGTGTCCTCGTGACCGGGACCAACGCATGGCTGGACATGACGGATCCGCGTCCTTCCGTGCGGTTCTACTGCGTGGAGGTTGAATTGCCTTAGAACGGCTGTTCGCCAAAGCGACGATTGTACTCAATTCGCAATCTGATTATTCCGCAGCGCGCGTCTCGTCGATGCCGCTTGACACAAGAACGTTACTAGATTTCAATACAAGCTGTACCTTGAGCATGAGTTTGTTGTTCAAGCTAGCGGAAAGGTGGCATTTATGAGGTTGTTGGCACATGGACTCAGCGGTTGTGTGGTGTATCTGATAACGGTATCGGCGAGTTTGGGGCAACAGAAGGCACCGTTTATCCGAATTAAGCCCTCGGCGAATGGGGAGGTCACGACGGTTGCCTCCGGGGATGCCGTGGCGAGGACAATAGGCACGGGCGTGATGCCGTCTGGCCCTGACGCGAAGACCGCCGTGGAATGGAAACGCGAGGCTGAGACGCATCTTCGCGCCGGCGAAAAGAGTCAGGCCGCCGAAGCGTACGAGCAGGTGTTGCGGTTGGACCCCTCTTCCCGTGTTCAGTTGGCGCCGGTTCTCGTGCGGCTCTACGCAGGCCTGAAGACCTCCGACAAGGCGCTCGGGTGGGCGAAGGTCGTAATGGCGCGCTCTCCAGATCCCCAGGCCTATCTGGCGGGGGTCTATCTTTCTCTGGAGCAGGTGGAACAGGCCGAGTCTATACTTGTGGTTGAACTAGCCAAGAGTAATGCGCCGCCAAGGACCGTATCGCTCAGTTATCAGCTTGCTGACCTGCAACTTCATCAGGGATCAACTAATTCCGCGCTGAGAACACTGGAGAGAGTCGCCGTTTCTGTAAAAGGTACACCTGATGAAGCAATGATTAGCAAGCGAGTTCGTGATATTAAGATGCGTTTGAACAGTAAGGCATTGCAACATAAAGATTAGTCGGTCTTAGACATGCGGTTAAAGGCAGACTATCGATAACGTTCGAAATGAGCTTATGGTGAAACAAGTAATGAAACTCAGGACACAGCAAGTAATGCTTGTTGCTCTTGCTGCTTTGGTTTCATGTGTTTCCGCAGACACTCATTATGTCGACATTAACTGTGCGATGTCGACACCGCCCTATACCAACTGGGTTACTGCTACCACGGTGATTCAGGATGCGGTCGATGTAGCGGAGGACGGGGATACGGTGCTGGTGGCAGATGGGGTGTACACTGAAGGCGGCATGGCCGTCTACGGGACCATGACCAACCGTGTGGCCATCAACAAGCCGATCACCGTGCGAAGTGTCAACGGGCCCTCGGTGACGACAATTCTGGGCAGGGGACCGATGGGTAACGGTGCCGTACGCTGCGCCTATGTGACCAATAGTGCCGTTCTTTCCGGATTCACATTAACCAATGGTGCCACACATACAAGCGGAGATTACACTAAGGAGCGCAGTGGCGGCGGGGTCTGGTGTGAGAGCAGCGGGGTTGTGTCCAGTTGCACGCTGTCAGGTAATTCAGCATACTCGTCAGGCGGCGGAGCATACGGAGGCACCCTGAACAACTGCACCTTGACGGGCAATTCGGCCGGGGGCGTCGGCGGTGGGGCCTGTGGTGGTACACTCAGCCAAAGCAAGCTTGTGGGCAATACGGCCAATCATGGCGGCGGGGTTAAGGGTGGCGTACTTAACAACTGCACGTTGATGCGTAATTCAGCTGTTTACTACGGTGGTGGAGCCTATGAAAGCACGCTCCATAACTGTACGCTGATGGGCAATTCGGCCACTACCGGCGGGGGCGGAGCGTACACATGCACGCTCAAGAACTGCATTGTCTATTACAATTCCAGACACAATTATCTCGGCTCCACCATTGATTATTGCTGCACAACGCCGCTACCCAGCCCCTTTGGCACCGGTAACATCACCAACGAGCCTCTGTTTATCAATTCTACCAACGAGAACCTGCATCTGCTGCCCAACTCTCCCTGCATTAACGCCGGCCTCAATGAGGACTGGATGTTCACATCTGTGGACTTGGATGGGAGTCCGCGTATTCGAAACGGTGCGGTTGATATGGGTGCGTACGAGTTTGCATTTAAAGCGGATCTGAGCGGACTGTTGAAGGGACCGTATAATACCAATACCCACGTGATGATTTCGGCTGTGGGTACGAATTTGCCTGTAACATCGCCATATGCGGCGGACGCAACAGAATTAGATTCCAGCCCGACAAACGTTGTGGACTGGGTTCTGGTCGAGGTGCAGGACACAAATTGGAACACGGTGGCATCGTCCAGCGTGTTACTTGACGAGCAGGGGAGTATCTGTGATTCTGACGGAGCAGCAAATATTCCCGTGGAAGTGTCGTCCGGAAGCTACTATCTTGTGCTGAGGCACCGTAACCACCTCTCTGTGATATCGGCGCAACCGGTGGCGTTCACGAACACGGTTGTCTCGTACGACTTCACGACGGGTTCGGACAAGTATTTTGGCGGCACCAACGCCTGCGTTGAACTGGAACCGGGCGTGTGGGGTCTGATCTCCGGCGATGTCGATGGGGATGGCAGGATTACGCCGGTTGCCAGAATTATTGTTGAGCGCCAGAAGGGAATGACGGGATACCTGCAAGGTGATTTAAATATGGATGGTAAGGTTGATGGGGACGACTGAGAAAAGGCGTTTAGCGGTTTCGACTGTTAGGTTTTTAGATAGATTGTTATACAGAGAAAAGAAGATGATTTGGTATGAATGAGCTAAAAAACAAAGTGTTATGGCTACGGCTTGTGTTTGTGGCAGGTGTGGCATCGTATGTCTATGCCGATACACATTACGTCGATATCAATTGTGTGTCGCCCACTCCGCCCTACACCAACGTGACAACGGCCGCTACCGTAATTCAGGATGCCGTTGACGAGGCTGTGTCTGGCGACACGGTTCTGGTGGCGGCGGGGATCTATGATCGTGGCGGTTATGCGGCCAGTTTCCAGGGTGTGCCGAACCGAGTTGTGTGCATGAGTTCCGTAACCATTAGAAGTCAGGCGGGTGCCGAGTCGACCGTAATCGTGGGGCGAGGACCATTGGGCGACCTGGCCATTCGCTGCGCTTATCTGGGCGGTGGAGCTCGGCTGAGTGGGTTCATGCTGCAGAACGGTCACACTGATGCCTACGAGAGCCCAACGTCCGGCTATTTCGTGAACGTAGGGGGAGGGGCTGTGTTGCTGTCGGGCGCCTCGCTGGAGGGGTGTACGCTTGCTAGCAACAAGGCCTATTATGCTGGCGGCGGGGTGTATGGAGGGAGCCTGAACGATTGCACCGTGGTGGACAATTCCGCTACTTACGGTGGAGGCGTCGCTTTCTCGGATCTTATAGATTGCTCTCTGGAAAGAAATTGGGCTGGCGACTCAGGAGGGGCGTCTTACGGCGGCGAATTGACCGATTGCGTCCTGCAGGGCAATCGCGCCGACTGGATCGGTGGCGGGGCGTTCCAGGGAGTTCTAAGCGCTTGCGCGCTGGTTGGCAACGCGGCTGAGTTCGGTGGCGGCGCTGGCTACACCAGCCTGTCGAGCTGTGTTCTCGCAGACAACTACGCTATTCGGGACGGCGGCGGTGCAGTTGAAGGCGACCTTACGAACTGCACGGTGGTCAACAATACCGCGACCCATGCAGGAGGAACGTTTGATGCCGATGTTTGCAACAGCATTGTTATGTACAACCATGCGCAGCAGAGTCTGAACATTCTTGGCGGCAGTGTGGTGTACTCATGCACTCACCCGCTGCCTGCTGGGTCAGGGAATATCGATGCCGATCCTGAACTTGCGTCGATTTCACACCTCGGTCTCGGATCGCCCTGTGTAGGGAAGGGTGATGCGGCTCGGACGCTTGGTGGGGATATCGACGGCCAGTCGTGGCTCGCGCCTCCATCCATGGGGTGTGACGAACCGCGATTCGCTGCGACGACAGTTCAGGTTGCGATTGTGGCGGGGGCCACCTCTGTTGTCTCGGGAGTCTCACTCGAGTTTGTGGCACAGATCGATGGTGAGGTCATTTCGAGTCGCTGGGACTTCGGCGATGGTACGGTGGTCAGCAACAGGCCGATCGCGTCGCATGCCTGGTCGTCTCTTGGAGACCAGCAGGTGGTTCTGACTGCATGGAGCGTCCCGGGGGGCTACGGTGTTAGTGCAACGGCATCGGTGAGTGTCGTCAGCGAGGCGATTCACTACGTGAGTGAAGGCAACCTCGGAGCCGCGCATCCCTACGATTCGTGGGGGACTGCCGCTACAACAATTCAAGACGCAATTGATGCTACCGACGTCTTTGGAGCGGTGGTCTTAGTCAGCGATGGCACCTATGTCGTGGGAGGCCGAGCGGTGTCCGATTGTGCTCTCATAAACCGTGTGCTGATTGCGAAGCCTGTGGCGGTTCGTAGCGTCAATGGCGCGAGATCCACCGTAATCGAAGGTGCGGCTGGTGCCGATGGCCGTTGGGGAGATGGAGCTGTACGATGTGCGTATGTTGGGAGGCGAGCATCGCTTACGGGGTTTACGCTGAGAGGTGGGTACACGCATGCAACGCGAGAGTCCGACGAAGAGACTCCCGGAGCTACCTTGCGGGATCGTTGTGGGGGAGGCGTATGGTGTATGCCTTCGGGAGTGGTGTCGAACTACGTACTGAGCGGAAACGGAGCCCAGGCCTTCGGCGGTGGCAGCTACGGAGGAACACTGCAGAACTGCGCGATAGTCGATAACGTGGCCGGTTCGTATGGTGGTGCGACCTACGGTGGTGCACTTCTCAACTGCACGGTTGTCGGCAACACGGCGTACGAGACAGGTGGAGGGGTCTACCGAGGATCGCTGCACAACGGAATCGCCTGGTACAATCGAGCGGCGCAGGACGCGAACTACTCTGACACCTCGCTCTCGTTTTCGACCGCCTCCCCGCGTCCAAGCGGCGTAGGCTGCAGTAGCGTTGAGCCGGCGTTGGCGTCGCGTACGCATCTCAGTAGTGAATCCCCGTGCGTTGGTATGGGAAGTGCGGACTTTTCAATGGGGACGGACATTGATGGGGATCCCTGGAGTGACCGTCCCGATGCCGGTTGCGATTCCGTGACTGCAGGTTCGAATGGGGGCGATCTGAGTGTGGCCATTCGCGTTGCGTACACGAATGCGGTGGTCGGATTCGAGTTGCCCTTTGAAGTCGCGATCACAGGAAGGGTGACACGGAGTCAGTGGGATTTCGGAGACGGTGAGAGTATTACGAATCAGCCCTACGTGTCCCACGCCTGGCAGACTACCGGGGGTTGGTCGGTTGTCCTGACGGCCTGGAACAGTGACCACCCGCAAGGCATCAGCATGACATCACGGGTGACGATCGTGACGAACGATGTGAAGTACGTTGTGCAGGGGAATGCCGGTGCCGATGCTCCGTACGCCTCGTGGCAGACTGCGTCGGCCACGATTCAAGATGCGATTGATGTTTCTGATGTGGCGGGCGGTAGCGTGGTGGTAAGCAGTGGTGTTTATCGTGTTGGGGGGCAAGCACGATTCGGCGGCACCACGAATCGCGTGCTGTTGGACAGGCCGTTGCGAGTGGTGAGTGCGACAGGCTGGAGTGATACTGTGATTGAAGGAGCGTCTTCTGGCGACGGAGGAAACGGTCTGGACGCGGTGCGTTGCGTTTACCTCACTGACGGTGCGGAGTTGCACGGTTTTGCGCTGGATGGCGGCCATACGCAGGCATCCGTGGCAAACGGCGCCGAACGCCACGGTGGTGGGGTATGGTGTGAGCCGGGAGGAGTGGTTTCAGGTTGCGTGGTCCGGAGTTGCTCCGCTGAGCGCTACGGTGGTGGTATCTACGGAGGGCACGTCTTCGCGAGCCTGATGGAGGGCAATACCGCGTGGAAAGGCGGGGGCACCGCATATAGCCGCGTCGCGGCCAGCTGGTATGTTAACAACACGGCTGAAGCCGGAGGCGCCGCGCAAGGCGGCGAGATGGAAAGGTCCTGGGTTTTCGCGAACATGGCAATCGGCTCTTCTTTGGGTTTCGGTGCCGGTATTCACGAGGGCATCGCCGAGAACTGCTTGCTCGAGAGCAATCATGCGATATTCAAGGGTGGCGGCGCGTGCGACTCGACGCTACGCAATTGCACGCTCGTGGACAACCAGGCCGACACCGCAGCAGGGGGCGTCTATCTTGGGGTGCTTCACAACTGCATTCTGACCTTCAACTCAGCGCCTGATTCAAATACGCGGAACTACAGTGACGCGAGTCTGAGCCACTGTTGCGCTTATCCGCTTGCCGAGGGGGATGGTAACATTGCTGTGGATCCCGGGTTTCGCGACTTGGGCAACTATAACTATCAGTTGAAATGGAGTTCTCCATGCGTGGATTCTGGCATCTATGGCAACTGGACGCTCGGAGCGACAGACTATGGAGAGGATCCCAGGGTATTCAATGGTGCCGTAGACATAGGGGCGTACGAGTTCAACATGGTCACCGATATACGTGCAAACCTTCAGGGGACGTGGAATAGTGGCATCAGCAAGATGGTGTCCGACCAGGCGATGATGGGTGGGTTGACTCAAGCTAGTCCGTATGAGCGTGGTGGGGTTAGAATCCAGGAGGCGCCTACAAATGCAATTGACTGGGTGCTTCTGGAACTCTGCAGCGGCACGACGACTGATGTCGTTGCGTCGGCTAGTGCATTGCTTCTGGAGGACGGCCGTATTCGCGGGGAGGACGGAGTATCCCTTCCGAGGGTTGAGGTCCCGGCGGGGGACTACTGGATACACGTGAAGCACCGCAATCATCTGGCCATTATGACCCCGATGCCGGTATCCTACAGATCAGCACAGGTGACCTGCGATTTCACGACCAACTGGACGTGCTATGCTGGCGGGACGAATGCCTGTGTGGAACTGGAGCCGGGTGTCTGGGGAATGATCGCCGGGGATGCCGATGGCGATGGCAGGATAACGCCGGTTGATAGAATTATTGTTGAGCGCCAGAAGGGGATGACGGGATACCTGCAAGGTGATTTAAATCTGGATGGTAAGGTTGATGGAGGTGACTGAGAGATAGGTTTTTAGGGGTTTAGACTGTTAGGCTGTTAGGTTGGACTTCAGGTTGTTGCAAAGCAGGAAAAAGGATAATTTGGCATGAATGAGTTAAGAGAAAAAGTATGGTGTTTGCTGCGGTTAAATGCGGTAAGTATGCTGTTATGCTGTGTAGTGCTCATCACCTGCGGGGTGTCTCCGGCTTTTGCGCAAGCGCCCTCCCTTGGCGAGGCGTTGGATGCAACTCAGATTGTCTGGACGGTTGGCGGCAATGCGAACTGGTTCGGCCAGGCCAACACGACCCATGACGGTATGGATGCGGCACGAAGTGGTGCGATCACTGTCTATCAGCAAAGCTGGATGGAAACGGCTGTGACTGGGCCAGCGACGTTGACCTTTTGGTGGAAGGTGAGTTCGGAGGAGGATTATGACTGGCTCAAATTTTCTATCGATAATGTCGAGAAGGCGGGAAAGATTTCTGGCAATGTAGACTGGCAGTACAAGATCTATGCGATTGCCTCGGGTTCGCATGCGTGCCGATGGACGTTCGCGAACGACGAGAGTTACGCCTACGGTATTAACGCGGGATGGGTCGATCAGGTTCAGTTCCTGTCGGGGGGCGCTTCGATATCTGTTGTCGGAATAGATCAGTCGGTCGTAGCACAGGGATCAACCTCGGTCTCTTTGACCAACGGGACGGATTTCGGGTCGGAGACGGTTACCACAGGAAGTGTTATACACACGTTCTTTATCAAGAACTCTGGAAGTGAGGATCTTGTAATCAGTTCAGTCGATGCCAGCGGGCCCGGTGCCGCCGACTTTGCGGTGTTGGATTACCCGGCGACTGTCAGCCCCGGAGGCCAATCGAATCTGGTCGTGCGCTTTGTCCCTTCCGTTTCCGGTGTTCGAACGGCAACGCTTTCGGTTCGGAACAGCGATGCGGCCAATAGCGATTATGTGTTTGCAGTCGAGGGATTCGGTTTGGGTCTTTATCCTGCAGGACAACGTTATGTTTGGCCGGAAAGCCTGTATTCGGCACCGCCTTATACAAATTGGCAAACGGCTGCGCATACGATCCAGGATGCTGTGGATGTCTCTGTTGCAGGTGACACGGTTTGGGTCACGAATGGCTTGTACGCGATTGGTGGTCGGGCGATCTATGGGTTGATGACCAATCGGGTGGCGATCACGACAGACATCACGGTCCAAAGCGTAAACGGCCCCAGTGCCACGCTCATCATAGGAAAGGGTCCTGTCGGTAACGGTGCCATTCGATGCGCATATGTGGCTAGCAACGCTTGCCTGTCCGGCTTCACCGTGACCGGAGGATTTACGCAGAAAAGCGACGACCCGAACGACTCGTGCGGCGGGGGAATCTGGTGCGAGGACAGCGGTATGGTTTCCAACTGCCTGATTGTGGGCAATGCAGCGTGGAATAGGGGCGGTGGCGCGCAGGGCGGTGTTCTCCAGGATTGCCTTGTCGTCAGCAATGCAGCGTACTGCGGCGGCGGCACCTACCAGGTTACACTCCAGCAATGCGTCATATCTAACAACGCGGCAGAGTACCTGGGTGGCGGAGTCTATGAAGGCGAGGTGGATGAGTGTACCATTTGCAGCAACACCGCCCAGTATGGGGGCGGAGCTTACGAGAGCGCCTTGCAACGATGTACCATCTCCGGTAATTCGGCTGTTGATGCAGGGGGCGGCGCGGCCGACGGCAGCGCAAGCGACTGCACGTTCGCGGAGAACTCGGCGGCAAACGGAGGCGGGGTGTGTTTCGGAACGCTGTCCAACTGCGTGCTATCCGGTAATTCGGCCGTTGATCAAGGGGGCGGTGCGTACGCAGGCAGCGCGATCGACTGCACGTTCGCCGAGAACTCGGCGGCAGTCGGTGGCGGGGTGTGTTTCGGAACGCTGTCCAACTGCGTGCTGTCCGGCAATTCAGCCGTTGAAAAAGGGGGTGGCGCGAACGAAGGCAGCGCGATCGACTGCACGTTCGCGGAGAACTCGGCGGCAACCGGCGGCGGGGTATCGTTCGGAACGCTGTTCAACTGCGTACTATCCGGCAATTTGGCATCCAATAACGCCGGAGGGAGCTTCTCGAGCACTTTAGACAACTGCACGCTTTCGGGTAATGTTGCGCAATGGGGTGGAGGTGTTGTCGACGGGACTTTGTACAATTGCATGCTGTTCGGCAATACGGCTGAGACGGACGGCGGCGGGGCGTATCTGACAACGCTGTACAATTGTACGGTGCTGGGGAATTCGGTGTGGTATGGGGGCGGGGGCGGGGTCGTGGATTGCGTCCTATACAACAGCGTGGTCTACTACAACCGCAGCGTCGCTTCTGCAGAGGGAAATTGTATGTATTCTACGCTGCGCTATTGTTGTACGACCCCGGATACGGGAGGCGCCGGCAACATTACCAACGTGCCGTGCATTGTGAGCCTGAGCAATCCGCATCTCCTGCCCGGTTCGCCTTGCATTGACCGCGGGGACGATGCCTGGGAGGTCGGCGATGAGGACATCGACAGCGAGAACCGCAGAAATGGTCGCATCGACATCGGCTGTGACGAGGCATGGTCGGGGAGTGAGACGGGAGACATTCATGTAGCGATTCAGGCGACGCACACGCAAGTCGTTGCCCGAGTTGCCTTGGAGTTTGAGGCGGAGATCGAGGGGCAAGTCCAAGGGTACGGGTGGAGCTTCGGGGATGGGACCACGGACGGCAGCGTTCCTGTCGCGCGACACGCCTATTCTTCGACGGGGGATTACCTCGTGGTGCTGCAGGCGTGGAATCTGGACGGGCAAGTGGCGGCGACGCAGGTCGTGCATATCGCCGAAGCCTGCGCCACGTACGTGCGGCCATCGGGAGGCACGCCGACCTATCCGTACACCAACTGGGAAACCGCGGCACACGACATTCAGTCCGCTGTCGATGCGCAGGGCGCAGTCGGCGGCAAGGTGCTCGTGACGAACGGGACATACGCGACAGGGGGGCGGGTGGTCCATGGGAGTCTGACGAATCGGCTGGTAATCGATAAGCCGGTGTGTGTCGAGAGTGTCAACGGGCCGGAGTATACGTTCATCGTGGGCAACGGGCCGCTGGGCGACAGCGCAGTCCGATGTGTGTACGTGGCTGACTCGGCGGTGTTGAGCGGATTCACGCTCTCCAACGGGTGCACCCGCACTGCGGGCGACTTTGATACCGAGCAAAGCGGCGGCGGTGTCTGGTGCGCGTCCGACCGTGCCGTTGTCCGTAATTGCATACTACTCGGTAATGCGGCTGCGGACGGCGGCGGCGGGGTGTGTCATGGGGCGACGTTCAACTCCAGCATTTCCGGTAATTCGGCGGGTGCTGTCGGCGGCGGGGTGTACTGGGGCGACATGTACAATTGTACGATTATGGATAACACGGCTAGAGATGGGGGGGGGGTGGGCGCCTGCACGCTCTACAACAGCATCGTCTACTACAATCGCAGCGTTGGTTCGACAAGACAGAATTGGAATGGATGTACGATGTTCAATTGCTGCACGACCCCTGATCCGGAAGGTATGGGTAACATCAGCAACGTGCCGTGTATGTTGAGCCTGAGGAATCCTCATCTCCTGCCCGGTTCGCCGTGCATTGACCGCGGGGATGATGCGTGTGTTGTCGGGAATACGGACATTGATGGGGAGAATCGCAGGAATGGCCGCATCGACATCGGTTGCGATGAAGTATGGTCGACCGGCATGACGGGGATCATAGACTTGGCCATTGGGGCTGCCTATACGCAAGCCGTTACAGGAGCTGCCTTGACGTTTGAATCCGAGATTTCAGGGCAAGTCCAGGGGTATGCGTGGATTTTCGGGGATGGGGCGCAGGAGAGCAGCACTCCGGAGGTGCGGCACGCCTATGCCTCGGCCGGTGATTACCTCGTGGTGCTGCAGGCATGGAATCTGGACGGGCAAGTGGCGGCGACGCAGGTCGTGCACATCGTCGACGCCTCCGCCACCTATGCGCGGCCATCAGGAGGCACGCCGACCTATCCGTACACCAACTGGGAGACCGCGGCACACGATATTCAGTCCGCTGTCGATGCGCAGGGCGTTGTCGGCGGCAAGGTGCTCGTGACGAACGGGACATACGCGACAGGGGGGCGGGTGGTCCACGGGAGTTTGACGAATCGTCTGGTAATTGACAAACCGGTGCGTGTCGAGAGCGTCAACGGGCCAGAGTATACGTTTATTGTGGGCATTGGCCCCCCGGGTGACAGTGCGGTCCGGTGTGTGTACCTGGCCGATTCGGCCATGTTGAGCGGATTCACACTGACAAACGGTTCCACCCGGTCAACGGGCGACGTGCATTCCGAGCAATCCGGCGGGGCTGTCTGGTGCGAGTCCTATGCAGCCACGGTGGCGAATTGCCGGCTTGTGGCAAGTTCGACCGCCGCAAACGGCGGCGGGATCTATAATGGAATGATCTCCGACTCCGTGCTATCCGGCAATTCGGCGGGCGGTGACGGTGGCGGTGCATGGTGGTGCGGGTTGTACAATTGTGTGCTATCCGGCAATTCGGCGGGCAACGATGGCGGCGCAGCGTGGTGGTGTGAATTGTACGACTGCGCCCTGTCGGAGAACTTGGCAACAGGTGCCGGGGGAGTGTGGGGGAGCAGGCTGGATCATTGCACACTCTCGGGCAATGCGGGTGATGTCGGCGGGGCCTGCGTAAGCGATCTTTATGACTGCACGCTCACGGGAAACTCGGGAGAGCATGGGGGCGGCGCTTACTATTCCACTCTGTACAACTCCACGCTCTCGTCCAATACGGCCAGTTTCACCGGGGGTGCTGCATGCTTTGGAACCTTGTACAATTGCCTGCTGTTCGGCAATTTGGCAGGCCGCTACGGCGGAGGGGCATCTGAGGGCTACCTGCACAATTGCACCGTGGTGGGTAATTCGGCCACCCAGGGCGGCGGCGGGGTCGACCACAGCACCCTGCAGAACTGTATCATCGAAGGCAACGTAGCCGACCAAGACGATAATTATCGCCAAAGCACGTTTAGATACTGTTGCACGATGCCCGATCCTGACGGCATCGGTAACATCACCAACGCGCCGCAGTTTATGGACCCAGCATCTGGAAATTACCGGCTAAGGCCATCTTCGCCGTGCATCGACCGTGGAATGAACCAGAGCTGGATGTTTTCCTATGTCGATCTCGACGGCAATCCCCGCATTCGAAACCAAACGCTCGACATGGGAGCATATGAGTTTGCTTTCTCGGCCAGTTTGAGGGGCTTGTTGCAAGGACCGTATGTGACTAATTTGCATGCAATGGTGTCATTGATTAATACCAACTTACCTGTAAGTTCACCGTATTCTTCTAATGCAAGAAGTGTGGTTGCTGCTCCTTCAAATAGTGTGGACTGGGCTTTGGTGGAAGTGCTTGACACAAACAGCAATGTGCTGGTGTCAAAAAGTGTGTTTATTGATACACAAGGTCAGATATGTGATATCATGAGTAATGTAAGTATTCCTATAGAGGTATCACATGGAGAGTATTGTCTTTCATTAAAGCATCGTAATCATCTTGCGGCAATGAGCGCATTCCCAGTTGCTTTTACGAATACGGTGGTCTCGTACGACTTCACTACCGGGCCGGATAAGTACTTTGGCGGGACGAATGCCTGCGTGGAACTGGAGTCAGGTGTCTGGGGGATGATTTCCGGGGACGCTGACGGCGACGGGAAGATAACGCCGGTTGACAGGGCGATCGTGTCGAACCTGGTCGGCAAGACGGGGTATCTGAGCGGGGACTTGAATCTGGACGGTAAGGTTGATGGGGACGATTGAGGAGACTATGATGATGAACAAAACAGGAATACTCTTAACAGGCACTGTCGTTTTGGCCATTTGGGCGCGGGCGGCGACGGATATTGATCTTGTGGTTGCCAATTTGGGACGGGTGACGTCTGTGCCGGACGGAGAGGTCATTCTTTCGCCGTGCCTTACCGTGACTCCGCCACGCAAGACCGAAGTGGCGGGCACCACGCGCGTCTTCACGGCCGCTGGCTCGACCAACAGCATCCAGTGGTTTCTGACCCAGAACCTCAGCGGCTCTACGCTGACCCAGCAAAGTCCGACCTCTGCCGTGTATGTGGCCGGGTGCTACTCGAACAGCGTTGACATTCTGGAGGCGTGGGATGGCTCGAACGCCTTCGGCAGAGCCTACGTGAATGTGATCGGAGCCGATGAAATAGCCAGGGCGGGCAAGGCGATCATCATTGCGGGGCGGCGGATGACGGACGACGCGCTCTGGCCGATTACGGACTATCTGGCTGACCTCGGATACAACACCCTGCGCTACCGCGGTTTCTCGAAGGAGAATATCCGGTACCTGAGTCCGATCCCCGGCCGTGACAAGGACGGCGACGGGTTTCCCGACGACATCGACCTCGAAAGCACCTATGCCAACGCCGCCTCGACCGTCACCAACTGGGCCGTCAACGCGAGCCGGCTCTTCGTGTATCTGGTTGACCACGGCAACGACTCGTCCGGTAGCGCATCCTTCTCCCTGAGCCCTTCTGAGACGCTTTCGGCCTATGATCTTGACTCCTGGCTCGACGCGCTGCAGGACCGGTGCCACATGGACGTCACGGTGGTCATAGACTGCTGTTATTCGGGAAGTTTTCTTGACGAGCTGACGTATGACGGAACGGCCGAACGCGTGGTTATCGCGTCCTGCGGCGCCGACCAGCTGACCTACTTCATAGCGGGGGGGCTGGTGAGTTTTTCGGACGCGTTCTTCGGTGCGGTGCTGCTGGGTCTGGATGTGTGGCAGGCGTACGAAATGGCACACGACGCGATGTTGACCTATCAGAGCGCGTGTCTGGACGACACCCGTGACGGCGTCTGCGACGGTTCGGACGGGCTCGTTGCGGCGGACATGGGGGTTGGCTCCGATTTTCTGGCCGGCAAGGACATCCCGCAGATCGGCTATGTGTTGGGAAATCAGGTTCTGTACGGGGATACCGTCGCCGAACTTGAGGTGCACGGCGTGGCCAGCCTCTATCCCGTCGCGCGCGTCTGGTGTGTGATCGTGCCGCCTGTGCACGAGCCGGAGCCAGGCAACCCGGTGGCGTCGCTGCCGGAACTCGACCTTGCGTACGACTCCGCCGCAGGCTGCTATCGGGCGGGCTACAGCGGGTTCACGCAGGAGGGCACGTACAAGGTCATCTATTACGCCAAGGACATCTGGGGCAGCGTGTCGCTGCCGAGGGAGAGCTGGGTGATGCAGGCGGATTATGACGAGCGGGTGGTGCTGGCGACGGGCGTGGCACTAGGAGAACCTGCGGGCGGGGAGGTTCGGCACGTGCTGTCGTTGGCGTACCGGACTTTCCTGGCGCGCCGGATCGGAGCAGAACGTATCCTGGTTCTCAGCCCGGAGACAGGGGTGGACCTTGACGGGGACGGGACGGACGACGTCGGCGGCCCTGCCACGTGCGCGGAGCTCGCCGCATCGGTTACGAACTGGGCGGCCGGGGCAGAGAAGCTCACGGTGTTCCTGGTTGGCAAGAGCCAGGACGGAGATTTCCAGCTCGGGGGCAACGAACGGATGGGGGGCGCGGATCTGGACGGGTGGCTGGACGCCTATCAGGCGAGCAACGGTCAGGCCATCGCCGTGCTGGACTTCAACGGGTCGGGCGGATTCCTTGAGGATGTTCGGCCGACGGGGGAGCAGGACCGGATAGTGGTGGCGAGCGCGAAGGCGGCAGGCGTCAGCGTGATGTCGAACGGTGGCCTGGTGAGCTTCTCGCAGCACTTCCTGAACGGGGTGTTCAGCGGGTTTAACGTGTGGGATTCGTTCGTGAACGCGCGCAAAGCGATCCGTCGACAGGCGGGGGGAGCGAACCAGTATGCGCAACTGGACGATAACGGGGACGGGATTTACGGGAAGACCGACGGAGAGATGGCGAAGACGCGATACATCGGCACGGCCTTCGCGACGGGCGCGGACGCGCCGTGGGTCGGGCTGGCCATGCCGGATACGGTCGTGGCGGGAACCAACGCGCTGATGTTATGGGCTGACGAGGTGACCTCTATGGCCGGCGTATCCAATGTCTGGTGTGTGATCACGCCGCCGGACTACGAGGGTACGGGCGACCTTCCCGAGACGAATCTCGTGTGGAACCCCGGCACGGAGCGCTACGAGGTGGAGTACGACGACTTCACACAGCCCGGTGCGTACACATGTACGTTCATGGCCGCGGATGTGGAGGGAACTGTTTCGGCGGTCGTTCAGAGTGAGGTTATCACGGTGGACGCGTTCGAGCCGGACGACACTTCTCCGCAGGCCTCCTTCTATATGGGTGAGCCCCAGATGCACACCTTTCATGTTGAGAGCGACGTGGATTGGGTGCGGTTGTACGCGGTGACGAACTTTACCTACGATATCAGCACCGAGCCTGTCAGCCCCGGTCTTGATGTGGCTCTGGATCTTTACCGTGCGATGCCGAACGGCACTCGGGAGCTGATCGAGTCCGAGGATGTGAACGGTGCCGGCGAAGGCGAGCTGACGTGGCTCACCTTCCCGGACGAAGGCTTCTACTACGTCCGGATCACTCCTTATCCAGGGGATGTGGCGGAGGACAGCCTCGGTGCTTACGAACTGAGTATCACGATAGAGGCGGGCGCCAGCACAACGGCGCTGATCGTTCTGGGGTTTGATGATGTCGTCTCCGGCGCACTGCCCACTGGATCGGTAGCGACCGTCTCGGGGTATGGAACCAAGCCTTTCAACGGATCGTCAAGCATTGTGTTCATGGGGCTCACGAATGGTACCTATATGGTGAATGTTCCCGTGCCAGGAAACTGCATACCACGTGAAGACCCCGTGATGCCTGGTCAGGTTCAGAGCTTCACCAACCTTTTCTATGCCAACCCGCGGCAGATTTCGGTGTCGGGCGGCTGGCAAATGGCCGGGTTTGAGATGCTGTCCACGGTCGGCGTCACCTCCGGCGTTGTGCGGGACGCGTGGACGTACGCGCTTCTCGAAGGTGCGCAGATCGCCTTCACGGCGACCAGCGGGAGCCTGGCGGGCGAAGTTGTGGACGGCGGTGTCATGCTGA
>Ga0307990_1002074_pt1 | contig 16305 bp, 19 predicted proteins | sample EllFjometagen129_FD_203168 | JGI IMG/M metagenome (GOLD analysis project Ga0307990, IMG submission 203168) | Marine microbial communities from Ellis Fjord, Antarctic Ocean - #129 | ecosystem: Environmental > Aquatic > Marine > Unclassified | place: Southern Ocean | collected 2014-10-08
AGGATTTTAATAATGATTTATAAATGTTTGGATTAAGTGGGTTTTGTAAAATAAGTGAACAAACAGGCTGACTTTCTAAATGGGATTTTTAGGCAGTTAAAAGAAAGTTTAATCCAAGAGCAAAAAGAATAGAAACATACCAGTATTTATTGACAAATCCGTAAATATCCATAAATTATATTAGGTTTAGTTATTAAAAAATCTTCCTGTCCTTCATTAACATCATTTCTTTTATTTAGATTTAATCTAAAATCTTGAACAATATCCACCCTCTTCTTAATTTATTTATTTTAGAAAAAATTATTTATAGTATAAAAGAAGATTGATTAATAAAAAATTTGTTATTAATAAAAATCATCCAAGGAAAATAACTTGTGCTTTGGATTCTCTTTCTTATTTTATCTCTTATTAATTTTTCAATATAATTTTTTTAAAGTTAAATTTAAAAACTCGTTTTATTAGGTTAAATTATGGATAACGAAGAATATGATTTAAAACAACTTAAGAAAAATTATAAAAAACTCCAGGAAAAACATAGTCTTCCAAGTTTTGAAGAATTAAATGAAGATTTTAATATTGAGAAAATTGCTCAGTTTGAGACAGATATTTTAATTAGAGAGATAAGAAAATTTGTCGTAGATAAAATTACAGGTTATACAAGATTTATTGAAGCTATTTTTCAACCAGTAAATGTTCCAATTTATATGTTCTCAATGATTAAATGTTTAAATTTAGAAGAAAAAGGAAAGCTATCTAAAATATACACTAAACTTGTAGACATTGAATTAGATGTTTTAGAAATTGATATAAAATTTAATGAAGAAAAAGAAGTTAAATTTTTAAAAAAATCTTTTAAAATTTGGAATAATTTAAAAGAGGATTTATTAAATACAATTTGTTTTATTAGAGAAAATTGGGAAGTAAACTCCTCTCCAGATAATAAAAGTTATTTTAATTAAATTATTTTTTTATAACTAAGAAATTTCTTATAAATGCCTTAAAATTTTTGTTCCAGAAATCTTAAGTAAATAACTTACTTTAATGTATAGCAGAATAACAATGTTTTTTTATGATATAAATGCATATAAATTATTAGTTTTTATTAATTTAATGAAAAAAGGATTATATAATCATCTTGATTTAGAACTTCTCAAATTTGTGGGAATTAGAAAATTTAAAGATAGTTTTTATAAAGATAAATCCTTATCAGGGAGATTTTATAAAGATAAATCCTTATCAGGAATAGCTCTTCATTTTGAGTTGTCTCCTAATATAAATGTGGCATTTATAGAAATTTTAAGAACTTTTTCTTCAAGAAAAAAATTTGAATATCATTTTGGAATTTTTAAAGGTTCTTTCTTTAATAACCAAAATAAATCTGATTTGGAGAAATTTAGAATTAAATTAGATACAATTGTATTTAAAACTCCTATTAGAAAAGCAAATGAATTAAATAATTTCCTGTTAGGAATGCTTTTTAGAGAGGGACATGAAAAGGCGATTAAAAATTATTATGAGAGTCTTGATTTAGGATTGATTGCATAAGATATTAACATAATCTTTATAAACTCCTTGTTTGATTATTAAAATGGTAAATATAGAAGATTATTTTACTAAAGCTGAAAATTTGTTTAAGGAAGCAGAAGAAAGATTTCCAATTAATTTAATAAATGGCGATGATTATACAGTACAAATTTTAAAATCTAGTTATCTTTTGAATAAGGCGATATATTTGCAAAATAAGGGAATTATTGAATTTTTAAGGTATGATCTTTAATTGTTTAAAATTTCATCGAGATTAATTTCAAGAATTGATACAGGTATTTTAAGTTTCCAATTTCTTAATATTCTTGGGTGAATTTCTCCTAAAAATCCAATTGATTTATTATTTTCGGATAAATTTATTTCTCCAACACGCCCTTCAATAAAATGTTCTAAAGAATTTTCAGGTTCTTTGATAATTATTTGAAGATCAAGCATTTTGAAGATGTATTCAATAATTTGTTTGAGTTCTGTGAAATTTCCAGGAGTTATTGCAATTGCAATATTTTCTTTTTCAATTATTTCTCCTGTTTTTTCTGATAAATCAAAAATTTTTCCAATTTCAAATATTTTTTGAGGATATTCTGAATGAATATTTTCAGAAAGATTTTTTAAAAGATAATGCGAGAGATTTTTTCTTAAAATTGTGTAATCTGTTTTAGATTCATTAACTTCAATTATATTTTTTTCATTTTTATTAGATATGCCCATTTTTTTAAATTGATTATTTTTTATGGTAAGGTGGTAATTCGAAACTTCTAGCATTCCCAGTCCTGTTATGATTTCTGAGATTTTTCTTTTTTTTATTTCAGATTTTTCTTCCTGCCCGATTGTAGATATTTTAGGTATTTCTGGTTTAAAATTTTCATATCCATATGCAATAGCTATATCTTCTATTATATCAACCTCGTGAAGAATGTCATTTCTCCATGAAGGAATTTCAACTTCTTTTGTTTTAGGATTATAATTATGGCCCATTTTTTCTAAAAGATTTTTCAAATCTTTTTCATTTATGTTTGTTCCTAATAATTTATTTGCATTTTGTAAATTAATTTTCTTTTTTAAAAAATTTAAATCAGGAGTGATTATTTTGTTTTTATAATCTAATTCCATCTGATAAATTTGTCCGCCCATATCAGCGAAAGTTGTCACAAGAATATTTAAGCATTTTTTTAATGTCAAGATCTCATGTCCTGAGCATTCTATAAAGACATCTTTTGTTTTTGTATTTATTTTACCTGTTATTTTTGAATTGATTATTGGAGGCATACTTAGGATTTGATTATTTGCATCAATAAAAATAGGAAATTCTGATTTTCCTGCTAAAAGAAAAGAATACTTTTTTCCAGTAGGATGTCTTTGGAGAATTTCTAATCCAGACATTTCTCTTTCTGATTCAAGAGGAATAAACCTAATTTTATCTGGTTTAAGCGCTTTAAAGGTTATAGGAAGTTTAATTTTTTCTAATGGATAAATTCCAATGGCACATTTCTTTCTATTTCTTCCAGTAGTTATATGTAATTTTTCTTGTAAATTTATAACTTCTTTTATTTTTTCTTCATTAAAATTTAAACCTTTTATAATAGAGCATACTGTGTAAGGTCTGATTTTAGAAACAGATGAATCTATTTTAACTTTATAATCCTTTTCTGGTTTTTTTATTTTGTATGTTTTTATTTTTGGTTTTTTATCTAAAAAAGCGAGAAAAGATCTTTTAAATCCCTGATAAGATAGTAGGTCTGGTCTATTTGGAAAAATTTCTATCTCTACTTCTTTATCAGATATTTTTTCTAAGGGGGTTCCAAACATTGAAATTTTCTCCTGCATTTTTTCATCTAGTTTTCCAATCTCTTTTTCAAAAATTTCTTTGTTAAAAATTACATTTGCCATTTTATTTTTTATTATCATAACCTCCAGCATATAGGTTTGTATGTTTGACTTTTTTAATTATTTCAGGAGGCATTCTTTTTTCATATTCATTCAAAGTTGCTTGTAATGCCTTGCTAGCATCAACTTTAGTTTGATTAGCTAGTTTTAAAATAATAAACATAGAATCTCCAATAAAATCAGCAACCTCTCCCTTGTTTTTGTCCATTATTTTTTTTTCTTTATCTTTGTCATCAAGCCATTTGATTACATTCCATATTTCTCCTGTTTCTTCTATGAGATTAAGTAATAAATCTTTTATATTCCAATCAGCTTCCCAATTCCTTTCAATATCAAATTTTTTTATTTTATTTTGTGCTTCTTTTATTTCCATTTTATTATACCCAGCTTTTCATTTTTCTTAAATTATTTAAATCATTTTTATATAATTCTCTTAAATCTTTTATTTTGTAGTAATCTGTAATTATTCTATCAAAACCAAGTCCCCATGCAAGCACTTTTAATTCATTTCCAATAAGAGGAATTGTAACTTCTGGTCTGAAAATTCCTGCTCCTCCAAGTTCTAGCCATTCTTTTTTTATTGGGTGCCAAATATCTATTTCAACTGAGGGTTCTGTATAAGGAAAATAACCTGGTCTGAATTTGACTTTAGGAAAGCCCATTTTTTTATAAAATTCTTGTAAATACCCTAATAAATTTCTTAATGTTACATCTTTGCCAATAACAATTCCTTCTGTTTGATAAAATTCAAATCCATGTTTCCAATCTACTGTTTCATTTCTAAATACCTTACCTAATGAAAAAAATTTTCCTTCTTTTTTTGAACTTTTACCTAAATTATAAAGAGTTTGTGCAGATAAACAAGTTGTATGTGTTCTTAATAATAATTTTTTTGCTTCTTCTTTAGACCATTGATAATTCCATCCGGAACTATTATCAATTCCTTTTTCATGAGAAAGTTTGACTTGATTCAATAATTTTTCTTCTGGAAGTTCTATCTTTTTATTTAAGAAAAAAGTATCTTGCATTTCTCTTGCAGGATGATCTTGTGGAGTAAATAAAGCGTCAAAATTCCAAAAACTATTTTGGATTAAATTGCCTTTCATTTCTTTAAATCCCATTTCTGTCCAAATTTTTCTTCCAGAATCAATAGATTGATTAACAAAATTTCTTTTTCCCCCATATATTTTTGGGACTGGAGATTCTATATCATATCTTCTAAATTTTTTCCCTTTCCAGTTTGATTCTTTTCTTAATAATTCAGGGGTTAGTTGTTCGATTAATTTTTCTTTACTAATATCATAATTTAAAATTTCTTTTCCTAGTTTAGTAATCCCTATATTAATTATTGTTTTTTCTTTGACAAAAATAATGTTTCTTCTTTTTATTAGTGATTGAAATGCAAGATTTTGTTCAGGAGTGAGTTGATTTATTTGGAGGGGAAGTTTTTCAATAAGTTTTTCTTCAGAAGTTTTTTTTGCTATTTCTTCTAAATTTGTGTTTAAAACAATATTTTTGTTTTTAATTTCAATCATAGCTTTTTTCTTTAAAGTTCCTAAAGCAATTTTAAATTCGTCTTTATTTAGGGATATTTGTTTTTTAGCATTGTCTATTGAAATTATTTTTTTTTCACTTAATAATTTTAAAAATCTTCTTTCTGGAAGTTCTTTTTTCTTATATAAAATCCCATTTATCCCCAAATCAATAATTTTTTTTTCAGAATAAGATAACTCAACTATTTTTTTGTTTTTTAGATATTCAAGTGCCCTTAATACAGTAATTTTATTTAAATTAGATTTTTTGCAAATATCATTAATCTTTTTTTCTTTAATAAAAGGGAGTATTTTTCTTTCGTGAGGATTTAGAGAGTCTACTATTTTTTTTAGAGTCATTGTAATCTTAAATTTTAATAATTAAAAAACCTTTCTAAATTCAATATACTTGAATTTTTTCCCTTGTTTATTAGAAAGTTGTTATTTGCATTTTAATTCTTTTCGCTGTCTAATGAACTCGTCATCCAAGTTGGCATACCTAAAATTAATCCAAGAGATTTTAGACAATGCAAGTTTTTTTTGTTTTCTTCAGAAACAAAACACATATTTATTTTCTTTTTGTTGCATAATTTAATATTTTGCATAATTCTTCCGATAATTTCTGCTTTTTGTTTTTGGGATTTTGCATTTAAAATTTCATCTAAATTTATCCCTATAACTACATTATTTTCTTTAGCTATTTTTGCTAAAATATGATTTAAACCAGAATTTCTTTGTTTTAGTGTATCTTTTCTTTCTTTTTGATTTATTAATAAAATATCTATTTTTTCCTTTTCAAGAACTTTCCTGTTTATTTCATCATTATTTCCTGAAAAGATTATTTTTTTATTTTTATTTTTTTTAATGTGATCTCTTATTTTTTGGAAATCATTACCTTTTATTACAATTTTCATTTAATTTTCTATGATAGTTCCTTTAAATTTTTTGTTTTTTAATAAATTGTTTAGTTGTTTCATATCTCTTCCAATAATATATGTTTTTATTTTTTCTTTTTTAATTATTTCAGCTGCATTTTGATCAAGTACAAAATGCTGTCCAGGAGAAAATTTTATTTTTTTTGCTTTTTTGCTAAAATCTTCCCATGAAATCTTCCCAATAAATTTAGCAGTTTTATCTTTTTTAGGATTGTTTGTATAAAGTCCTTTGACATTTGTTAAATTAATTAAATTAGTTTTAAAGTATCTTGCTATTTCTGCTGATGTTGAATCAGAAGTTTGATCAGGTTCATATTCAAGAGCTCCGCAAAAAACAATCTCTTGTTTTTTCAAGTGTTTTTTCAAGGTTTTTAATGTGTGCGGAATTCCTTTTTTAGAGTCTTTATTAAATAAATAACTCATAAATCTTGCATTCATTCTTGTTGCAGAAATTCCTATAAAATTTTGTAATTTTCTTTTTGCATTTAAATCTGATAATGCAGAAATATATTTTCTTGCTGTGTTCCCTCCCCCACAAATAATTATAAATTTGTGTTTTTTTAAATTATTTAGTATTGTTTTTTTAAATTGCTTTAAAAATTTTATATCTATATTCTCGGGAATTAATAAACTTCCTCCGAGGCTTATAACAATCACATTTTTTTTCATATATTTATTAATTTAACAATCTTTATAAATATTTTTTATTTTGTTAATTTATAGAAAAGCTAGATAAAAAAATTATCTTGATAGATGCTGAAAATCTTTTTTTTCTTTTATAAGAATATTCTCTTGAGATATTATATCTCTCGAAAAAATGTTAAAGAATATATAACTTTAATTAATAGTTAATTTTAGAAATGGTTAGTTGATATTGATTATTTTGGTGAAGGAAAGATTTCTTATATTGAAGTTATTAAAAAGAGGAATGAATATTTGAGAGGATTATGATTTATTTCACAGTAAATAATTTATTATCTTTCACATTAAAAATTCCAAGTCTTACTCCAGAGTCAATCCATCCATGAGCGTAATTTATAGCTGCAAATGAATTTACAAAATCTTGCTTTTTTTGAAAATAATTAGCATCAAAAAGATAATTTTTAGCCATATTTATTATTTCTTTAGCTTGTTTTCCTTTTCCTTTTATTATAGAGACTTCAACAATTTTTAATGCAGTTTTTGTTAATTTTTTGTATTTTTCTATTTTGTCTTGAGTTATTTTGTTTTTCATAATCTATTTAATGGTATTTGTGAGATTTTTGAATGAGGTATTTTTTTTATTTCAAATTTTAAACAAATTAAATTTGAGAGTGTTGCAGTAAATATCAAATTTCCATAGGCAATATTATAAATTCCTTCGTGTAAAGGGATTTTTGTTGTTTCAGAGAATTTATTTAAAATTTCGTTTATTTCTTCTTTATTTAAAATTATTTTAGTTTTTTTCCTTCCCATTCCACCAATTACTATTAAATTTTTTCCTTCTCCTTCATACTCTATTTTTTGAACAAAAGGATCTTTGATTAAATCATCTAATTTTCCAAGTTCTATATCTAATTGAGGGTTAGGGGTAGGAATTATTCCTATTGGCTCTTGTTTCCTTAAAATAGGAGGTTTCTGTATTCTTTCAGAAATAAATTGGGGTTTTATAATGGGTTTTTGTAATAAATTTTTTTGGGGTGTTATTTTTTTATATTCAGGAAATCTTATTTCTTTTTTGATTAGAATTGGTTTTTCAATAATATTGAGTTCTTTTTTTACCTGAGGGGATTTTTTTTTGACAGAAAGGATAGTTTTGGTTGAAATTTGTGAAATTTTTTTCTTATTTAAAATGTGTTTTTTAACCTTATTCTTTTCCCTTGTTTTTTCTCTGAGGTTTTCATTAACCCATTGTTTTAGTTTGAACAAATCATCTGGAGGAGAATGATTGTTTATTAATTCTTTTGTAAATAAAAGAAGAAAAGATTTTCTAAATTCATTAGAAGTTTTATTTAACATTCTATAATTCTGGCAATCTTTTAGAATCATCCCTTTCTGAAGAAATAGATTTTTTATATTGTGACATATCTCTTTTTTCCATAAAATTTTGTTCAGGATTTTGTTGTGGAGGATAATTTTTAGATTGATTTTGTTGAGAATAATTTTGAGGTTGATTTTGTTGAGAATAATTTTTAGGTAGGAATTTTGGATTAGGTATTTGTGTGTGTGGTTTTAGTGGAGGGGTTATTTTTTCAACTGATTCTTTCTCATGTAAAAGAGTTAATCCTCTTGCTATTATTTTATTTTGTTCAGCAAGGTTATCAAGTTTTTTATTAAATTCATCAGAATCTTTTCCATTATCTGTAAATTTTGTTTCTTTTTTAGCAAGAGATTTTGCAGAAATTTCAAAAAGATCTAATAATTTTGAAATTTGAGTTGTGAGATTATCAAATTTAATAGACATATGAGTCAGAACCTTTTGAAGAGCTACAAAATTTTCAATAATTTTTCCATCTATTTTAGAACTTTTTTTAGTTGTTCTGGTTACTTTTTTTTTCACACTCTTTTTTTTAACCATATAATAAGAATATAGGGGGATTTATAAAATATTTGTTTTAAAAAATTTTAATGATGTTTTCCTTTTAATTGTTTTTAATTTCTTTGTAAAGTTTGCAATGTTTTTTAATATTTCTTATGAACTTTTTTCTTTCATTTGACAGTTTTCCATTCTTCTGGACTTGTACTTTCTATATCTTCTTCAACTTGTTGTTCTTCACTTTTTTCTTCTTCCATTGCAATTGGATTTTTTATATCTTCTTCAACTTGTTGTTCTTCACTTTTTTCTTCTTCCATTGCAATTGGATTTTTTATATTTTCTTCCTCTTTTATTTCTTCTTCTTGTTTTTTTAATTCATATTGTCTTGGTTCTTTGTCTGTTCCTTCTAATAATTTCTTCTCTATTTCTGCAATGTGTTCTGCAATTTCAGCTGCAATATCAGCATTAACACTAATACTATCAATTCCTTTTTCAATTAAAAATTCAGCCATTTCTTTTTTACTTCCTGCTTGTCCGCAAATACTTGTTTCAACATTATATCTTTTACAAACTCTTATTACATAACTTAGTTGATATAAAATTGAGGGGTGCATTTCATTATATAACTCTTGAACTTGTTGATTCCCTCTATCAACTGCAAGCATATACTGGGTTAAATCATTTGTTCCAAATGAAATAAAATCAATTCCTTCTTCACAAAAATCTCTAATTAATTGAACTGCTGCAGGAGTCTCTATCATTATCCCTATTTGTGCTTTTTCAAAATTTATTTCTTTGATTATTTTCTTCACTTTTTTTAATTCTTCTAAAGAGATTACTTGGGGAAACAAAACACCTATTTTTTTATCTAATTCTGAAACTTTTTTTAATGCTTTTAATTCTGCGAGGAGAATTTTAGGATTTTTAAGCCCGTATCTTATTCCATGCATTCCTAACATTGGATTTGCTTCTTCTTCTTTTGGAGCCCCTTCTAATTCCATGTATTCATCACTTCTTATATCAGAACTTCTTACCCATATTTCGTTGAAATAATTTGCAATTTTTTTAACCCCTTTAAATATAATTTCTTCATAGTCTTCTATGTTATTTTTTTCTAAAAAATAATTGGGATGTTTTCCAGATTCAGCTATTATTCCTTCAATTCTTGTTAAACCAACTTTGTCTAGTCCTGTTTTAGCTGCGCGCTCGGCAAAACTTGGTAAATCAACAATTACTTTTATCTTTGTTTTTGTTTGCGCTTTAACAGGAGCTATTTCTTTTTTTATTGTTTCAGAAACTTTGCCTCGGTAAATATTTCCTTTAAAGCCATCAACGGTTATTATTTCTCCTTCTTTTAATTTAGTTGTCGCTTCTTTTGTTCCAACAATGCAGGGAATTCCCATTTCTCTTGAAACAATTGCTGCATGGGCTGTTAAACCTCCTTCATTTGTAACAATTCCAGAAGATTTTTGCATTGCAACAACCATATCAGGATTAGTCATTTCTGTAACAAGTATTGTTCCTTCTTTTATTTGATATAATTCAGATAAATCTTCAATTATTTTTACTTTTCCTACTGCTATTCCTGGTGATGCTGCTAATCCATTCAAAATTATTTGTCCTTGAATCTCTTCTGAATCAGGTAATTCAGGATTTTCTTTTATTGTTGTTACAGGTCTTGTTTGAACTATGTAAATTTCATCTTTTTCAATTGCAAATTCTATGTCTTGGGGTTTTTGATAATGCTCTTCAAGTTTAAGAGCAAAATCTGATAATTTTTTAATTTCATAACCTGTTAAGACCTGGGCATTGGATTTTTCAGGATTTAACTTTGCTTCTGTTTTATCTCCACTTGAAGTTCTTTTAATAGCAATTTTTTTCTCATTTATTTTTTGATTAATTAGTTTTAATTCTTTTGAAATAACATAATGATCTGGGGTAATTCTTCCAGAAACAATGCCTTCTCCTAATCCCCAAACAGCTTCAATAATTATATTATCTGTTTTTCCTAAGGGACCTTTTGAAAATATCACCCCTGACTTATCTGAATCAACCATTTTTTGAATTACAACTGCTAAACTTGCTTGTTCAGTTTTGAAGCCTTTTTTGTTTCTATAATAGGTTGCTCTAGAAGTAAATAAAGAGGCAAAGCATTTTTTTATGTTTTCTATTAAATTTTGATTTCCTTTAACATTTAAATAGGTGTCTTGTTGTCCTGCAAAACTTGCTTCTGCCAAATCTTCTGTTGTTGCACTGCTTCTTACTGCTACAAAAAGGGGTTCTGTAGAACTTTTAAGTATGTCTAGAGCAGTTCCTTTTTGAAGGTTTTCATCTTTAGCATTAAGGTGTTCATATGCTTCAAGAATTTCCTCCTCCATTTTTAAAGGAATTTTTGATTGAATAATAAGTGTTCTAATTTGTTTTGATATTTCATCTAATTTTTTTGTATCTTCATAGTCTATTTTTTCTATTAATTCATATATTTTATTTTTAATTCCTGCTTTTTCTATAAAATAATCATAAGCCTGAGCTGTGATAACAAAACCTGGTGGGACAGGAATTTTTAAATTATAAATTTCAGCAAGATTTGCTCCTTTTCCTCCAGCAATATTGCCCGAGTTTTTATTTAATTCAGAAAACCATTTAATAAAATCAGGTATTGGAGCAGAAACTTTTGAAATCTCTTTTTTATCCATTAATAAAAAAAATTAAGAAGTTAATAAAGTTTTTTGTTGTTGATTATAATGTAAAATAATATGAATTAAAAATTTTAGAGTAATAAATTAAATTTTTTGGGGCAATTTTTTTTGTTTTATATTTTATAATAAAAGTTCCCAATTCTCAGGATAAAAATTTCCCACCATTATCCTTATTGTAGCATCCAATGTACCCATCTTATTGTCTTTTATTATTTCCGGATGCTCGTGAATTAATTTCTGGGTTAGCTCTTCTCTTTTTTTGAGATGTTGTTGTAAATTTGGATTTTCTGATAATTTTTTTAATACTTCTCCTCTTGTTTCTATTAATTTTCTTTCTGCTTCTCCTCTCTCAACACATGTTTCATTATCTGATTTTCTTTTTAGATACCAATGTTTGGTAGTGGGATATACTATTCCAAAAGCACCTGCAGAATAAATCACTGCTTTAATAATTCCTGCTGTTTGCGGGTCCATGGCTATGCTAGAACTTTTAGTATAAAAAGTTTTATATTCAATAAATTGTTAGTTTATCTTCTTAGAAATTTTCCATAATTTTTGTTTTAATGATTTTTGCCAATTATTACCTTTTTGAAACATGATTTAATTATTAATTTTTAGATATTCATTAATCTTTTTTATAACAGAATTATGAAGATTATTATTAATTTTGCAGAGTTTTTTTATGATTATGCCTTCATGAATTGTAAAAATTCTATGTGGTTTAATAAAACTTTTAAAAGGAAGAGTTCCTTTTTCAAAAGAATTTTTTTCAATTAGCAAATTATTTTTGTGAGGTTTAGTTGTTACTAAACAACAAATTCTATCTTGCATTTTATGAATCCTTTCATTAGAAATAATTAATGCAGGTCTTTTTTTAGATAAAGTTAAATCTGAATAAGGAAAGGGGATTAAAACAATATCTCTTTGATTAAACATTGTTCCATCTTTCATCTAATTTATTGTCCCAATCTTTGTTTAAGAGATTTTCAGAAGCCAACATAGTCATAATCCCTTCACTATTGGGATGATTTTGAAGTATTTCTAATTCTTTAATCCTTTTTTGGATACATTTTCTTACAAATTCACTCCATTTTATTTCAGAATAATTTTTCATTTTTTTGTAAATTTCGTTTTCAATTGATAGGGTTATATTTGTCATGTAATATTAAGTGAGCTCACTTATTTAAATCTTTTTAAAGATAGTTTTGTAAAAATTAAAGGTAACTTAATATCATATTTATATGATTAATTGTTAGTTTATCTTCTTAGAAATTTTCCATAAACTATAAAAGAATTTTCTAAAGGAATTAACAATGTCTTTATTGGTTATTTTGATTAAAGAAGATTCTTTCCAGTTTGAAATAATTATAATATTTCTTATTAAACTTATTGGAGCAGTAGCACCATTTTCCATTATCCTTAATTCCATTGTTTTTGTTTTAACTATTCTTTTAGCAATATTTTTATCTGCAACAATAATTTTTGTTTTAATTTTTTTCTTTGCTAATTTTTTATTAAATTCATTCCAAATTAAAGAGGTTTTCTCAGGGGCAAGTGAGTTTACACCAAATGCTAACCATTCATCTTTGCTTTCTATTTCATCTAAAACTTCAGAAAGGATTGTTTTAAATCCTTCAACTCCTTTGTAAATTATCACATTATAATCTGATTTTTCAAGTTTATGTAAAATTGTTAACTGGGGCAGTAATTTTTCTACATTTTTTTTATCTTCTTCTATTTTAATTTTTTTTGCTTCAATAAATTCGAGAATTTTTTTTGGATGTGTTGTTCTGAAATATTTAGTTTTTTCTTTGATAGTATAACTAGCTAATCCTTTTTCTATAAGTTTTTCTAAGATTTCATATATTTTTCCACTACTAATGCCTGATTCTTGAATGATTTTTCCCGTAGTGCTTTCACCTAGCTTTAAGAGAGCTAAATAAACTTTTACTTCTCTTTGGGTTAATCCTATTCCCATAAGCTCTTTTTCTAACATAAAAACAAAAAATGTTTTTGATATTTAAAACTTTCTAATTTCTACTCCCTTTGGGGGGAGATAGAATTTAAATAGTAGTATTATTTGTTATTACCTTATAATAGGAACAAATAAAATGAAACAGATAAATCAAGATAAAATTCAAAAGAGAATGAACAACTTAGTTGAAACTCAAAATAGAATTAGAAGGAGGTATGAATAAAATGAAAATTCCAAAAGGAGAATATAGCAAAGTTTATGAAAAATTAAATAAGGATGGAAGAATACACAGAAATATTAAAAGATATGTGGACAGATTAACTTGTGATTTTTCAGATCATGATGTTAATTTTTTTACTGAATTAAAAGAATATGACTATGATTCTTGTACAAAAAGAACTACATTAGATATAGTAGATTATACTACTGGGTATGGGGCTTCTGATTCAGTTATTCATACACTAGCACTTTTTAGAGAGGGTAAATTAGAAAATAAAATAAAGAAAGAGGGCATTGTTACCCTTGGAGATTTAGCAAAATTAGAAGGAAAAACATGGAGAAATTATATCTGGCCAGATGAAAATGAATATTATTTAAAGAAAGATAAATTAATAAATTAAGCAGAAAAAATGTCCAGTGGTTAAATTTATAAACTATTTTCCCCTTTTTAATTTTATGTTAGGAATATTTATAATTGGAGGACTAGTATTATTTATAGGATTAATCATTTTTTATTATTATAATAGATTTGTTACTTTAACTAATAGAGTTGAAAATTCCTTGTCTCAGATAGATGTTCAACTTAAAAGAAGAGCTGATTTAATTCCTAATCTTGTTAAATCTGTTAAGGGTTTTATGAAACATGAGACCGCTGCTATTAGGGCTGTAACAGAGGCAAGAAAAGCTCTTGTTTCTGCCCAAGGTATTGAGAAAAAAGTTCAGGCAAATAATCAACTTGAAAGTGCTCTTAAATCTATTTTTGCTATTGCTGAGGGTTATCCTGATTTAAAGGCAAATCAAAATTTTCTTGAATTGCAAAGAGAATTAACTGCTACAGAAGATAAAGTTGCTTATTCAAGGCAGTTTTATAATGATAGTATTTTAACTTACAATAATTTATGTAAGAAAGTTCCAGGGGTTATTTTTGCTAGGATGTTTGGAAGACAGAAAAAAGATTATTTGAAAATTACTGAAGCAGAAAGAAAAAAAGTAGATGTTGAATTTTAAATAAGATAACTCTTAAAAACTCTTTTATTTTATATCTTCTATGGAATCAAGATTAATTTTTCAAGATGAAATTTCTAAAAATAAGAGAAATTCTTTTTTCCTTATGATTATTATTTTTGCGATTTTTGCTATATTTGGTTATTTTATTTCTTTTGCTTTTGAACCTGGTTTTTTCTTTATAATAATGATAATTGCAATTATTATTTCTCTTGGTTATATTTTAATTAGTTATTATAAATCCGATAAAATAGCTATTGCAAGTGTAAAAGCTAAAAAAGCTTCAAGAACAAAGAATAGAGTGTATTATGATGTTGTAGAAGGAATTTCAATAGCAAGTGGATTACCAATGCCAGAACTTTATATTATGTCTTCTGAACAGATTAATGCTTTTGCTTCAGGTAGAGACCCTCAGCATGCTGTTATTTGCGTAACTGAAGGTGCTCTTAATAAACTTGATAGAAGAGAGTTAGAAGGGGTTTTGGCACATGAAATGAGTCATATAGCAAATTATGATATTAGATATATGACTTTAATAGCAGTTATGGTTGGGATGATAGCAATAATTTCAGAAATTTTTTTAAGAAGTTTATGGTTTAGAAGTTTTAATTCAGATAATCAAAGAGGGAGCATTATTTTTGTTATTATTGGGATTGCTATGGCTATTCTAGCTCCAATTGCTGTTAAACTTGTTCAATTGGCTATTTCAAGAAAAAGAGAGTATGGGGCAGATTCAACAGCAGTTAAATTTACACGATATCCTCGGGGATTATCAGATGCTTTGAAAAAAATAAAAAAAGATTCATCTTCTATAGATGCAAAAAAAGAAAAAATAAGCAAGGCAGTTGCACCTTTATTTTTTTCAAATCCAATTAAAGGTTGGACTAGCACTCATCCCCCTATTGATAAAAGAATTGAGAGATTAGATAGAATGTAGGACTTTGGCAAAATTATTAAGGGGATATTTATTTTTTCTAATACCCCAAAGGTCTTGCCTTGTTAAACTTCACTTCAGAAAAAATTATTTACTGAGTAAAAATAAGGGTAATTAAATAAAAAATTAGTTGTTAATAGAAATTTTAAGGGGATAGCGAGATAAGATTCCTTTTTAGATATATATAAAAAGCAGATTTTTTAAAAGAAAATTATTAAAATAAAGAGAATTTACCAAAGCTGAAATGTAGTTAATATTATAAATATACTTTTTTTATTAGTATATGGGTTTTATAAAAGGGGTAATTATTCTTGTTGTTAGTTTTTTGCTTTTTTTCACATTTATAGCAATGAATATTTCTCTTACAATTGGGATGTCTTTGAGTTATGATGTGATTAAACCTGAATTAAATTTATTAGTAAACGAGCTAACTGAAAAAGAAATAGATATGGGGAATCTGATAAGTGAATCCCTTCCTGAAATGCAAGAATATTGTGTTAATTTTACAGAATTTGTGTTTAGTATAGAAGGTTATGTTTTTTCAATTCCTTGTGAAATTGTTAATCAAGGAGAAGATGCAGTAGCAAATAAGATGCTTGACGAATTTATTGAGAAGATATATTATCAAGATTATGAATGTTCTTTCTGGGATTGTTTTGGAAAAACAGGAAAGCCGTTTTTTTTAGTTTCTAAACAATCAAGAGATTATTTTTATAATAAATTTTATTTATGTATTTTAATTTCAGTTATTCTTTTTTTAATTATTTTTTTATTTTCTAAAACAAAGAATAATTCTTTTATTGTTGCAGGAGTTTTGCTGGCAGTGTCTGCAATTCCTTTTTTAAAACTTGATTGGTTTGCTTCTTTTTTAGCAAATATTTCTTTATTAGATTTTTTTGGGAGTTTTTTTTCTAAAGCAAGAACAGTTTTTGTTATTTCTTTTTTTATTGGAGTTATTATTTTTGTATTTGGAATTTTGATGAAATTTTTTAATTTCGGAATAAAAATTTCAGGTTATTTTGATAAATTTGGAAAAAAGAAAAAAATTAAAAATCAAAAAAT
>Ga0307990_1002076_pt1 | contig 16299 bp, 13 predicted proteins | sample EllFjometagen129_FD_203168 | JGI IMG/M metagenome (GOLD analysis project Ga0307990, IMG submission 203168) | Marine microbial communities from Ellis Fjord, Antarctic Ocean - #129 | ecosystem: Environmental > Aquatic > Marine > Unclassified | place: Southern Ocean | collected 2014-10-08
CAGTAAAAATAACAGTCAGATAGCAATTATAAAATAAAAACTTCTTTTTAGCTCTGGAAAAATCTGCGACAGCTCCAAATATTGGTGCTGTAACTGCAACCATCAGCATGGAGATACTGATTGCTCTTCCCCACAACGCTGTTCCAAGTTCACCTTGATTCACCACAACATTTCTAAAATAAACACTGTAGATCACAGTAACTATGATAGTTGTAAATGATGAATTTGCGAAATCATACATCACCCAGCCAAAGATATTTTTGTTAAACTTCATTTATTTTCCATTTAAATTGCTAAGATCAATTTCAGGTAAGCCAAATGAACTATAATTATTAATATTTGGAGTTGCAATAAAAATCTGATGTTTCCCTTTCAGTATTTCAATTATTCTCTCAGTTCTCATTTTATCAAGATCTGCAAGAACATCATCGAACATCAAGATTGGAGTATCAGTATCTTTTTCTTCAATAAGTTCTGATTGAACCAAACGTATTGCTATGGCAATAGATCTTTTTTGACCCTGTGAGCTAAAACTTCTGGCTGGATGAGTATCCATGAAAATGTCTATATCATCTAAATGAGGTCCTGTAAGGCTTCTTTCCTGATGTTTTTCCTGTTCTTCTATTCTAATTACATGCTCTAATAAATCATTATAAAGATCATCATTTTGGGTTGGGAAAGAATATTTGTATTCGATACTAAGTCTTTCTCTATTACCACTAATTTGTTCATAACTTTTTTTCAACAAAGGTGAAAAACTATTTAGATATTCTAATCTGAATGTTATGATCTTTATTCCAACCCGTATAAATTGTTCATCCCATACTCTTTTTTCTTTACTTGAGTAATCTGTTTTAAATAGAGCATTACGCTGTTTTAATATCCTTTTATAATTTCTAAGAAGTTCAATGTATTCAAAAGAGTATTGAGAAATTGCCTGATCTAAGAAATTTCTGCGGTATACAGGTGAGCCTGCAACTATTTCAATATCATTTGGTGAGAAATATACAACTTTGAGATATTTATATAATTCACTAATGCGAGCTATATTAAAGTTATCAATTTTAATTATTTTTTTTTTTTTGTCGGAAGCTGCTTCGAATTTATGGATTTTATTTTTTATTTCAAATTCAGCCTCTATACGAAAAAATGCTTTTGAGAAATTAATCAACTCCAGATCACTACTGGTTTGAAACGATTTCCCAAAAGCAAAATATGATATAGATTCCAGAAGATTTGTTTTACCGGCTCCATTTTCGCCAAGAATCAGTGCACCTTCCGGATCAAATTTTAATTTAAAGTCCGAATAATTACGAAAATTCTTTATTAGAAGAGAAGATATCAGCAACCTAAACTAACCGAAGCGGCATTAATAAAAATCTAGCTGAGAAACCCTCTTTAGTTTCAGTATTAAAGAAAAGAGCAGGTTCATTAGATTTACCCATTCTCACCTCAACTTCATCAGATTCTATAACAGAAAGAATAGCAATAAGGTATCTATAATTAAAGGCAATAGTAAGAGGTTCGCCTGAATATTTAAATTCACTGAGTTTCTCATTAGCTTCACCTTCTTCACGTTTAGCGCTATTGATGGTTAAGTCATTATCTGCAATATCCATCTTAACTTTGAATGTCTCTTCAGAGGCAAGAAGTGAGACTCTTTTTACAGCTTCCCGCAATTTTTTCTTATCAATAACGAGAACATTGTTATTATTTGTAGGGATGGCTTTTGTATAGTCCGGGAATCTACCTTCAATGATATGTGTAAATATCGTATAATTTCCATAAATGAACATAACACGATTCGATTCAAGTAATACAGAAATTTCAGGAAGATCATCAGCTATAACTTTATCCAGGAAAAGAAGTCCTTTAGTAGGAATTATCTGTTCTACAGGTTGCGGAAGATCAATTTGTTTATCCAGTTTAAATTCAGCGATCTTCTTTCCATCTGTAGCCACCATTAATTGTGAATCAGCTGCCATTTTCCAGAATATTCCTGAGAATACCGGTCTGTTTATTTCAGAAGATACTGCAAAATGGGTACTATCGATCATTTTTTTAAACATTTGGGCATCTAATTTGATCACGTTTGAAAGATCTTTTTGTGGTACAAGCGGAAACTGGCTGCTTTCTGCACATAATAAGCTGAACTTAGATTGTTCGCATTGAATTTTCAAAGTATCTTCATCAATGATAAAATGAACCATGGATTCAGGTAAAGAATTGATGATCTCATTTAGATTTTTTGCAGAGACGGCTGTTTTACCACCATCTGTAATATTTGCTTCAAATTCAACTACAACTGTTATCTCAAGGTCAGTAGCAGTAAATTTAATAATATTATTTTGTTCATCTGCTTCTATAAGATAATTTGTAAGAATTGGCATTGTGTTCTTACTAGGTACAATATTATAAAGATACTGAATTTGAGCTTGTAAATCTACCTTTTCAATAGAAAATTTCATATTATCCTCTTTACTTTTTAATATTTGTTAACTTAATAAAAAATAGATAAAATAAAAGCAAGAGTTTTTTCTACTCTTGCTTTTATTTACAAAACAATTTTTACTTAACTGCTTCTTTGAGTTTTTTACCAGCTTTGAAAACTGGAACTTTGCGTGCAGGTATTTGAATTTTAGCTTTAGTTTGAGGATTTACACCTGTACGAGCATTTCTTTTGTTTACTTTAAAAGTACCAAAACCAACTAATGATACTTTATCACCTTTTTCTAATGCAAGTGTAATACCATCAATTACAGCATTTAAAGCAAGATTAGCAGCTTTTTTTGTAACACCAGCTTCTTCAGCAATCTTAATAATCAAATCTTGTCTGTTCATTCATATCCTCCTTTTTTATTCGGTTAACAAACATGGATTTAGTTTTTCCGTTTACAAAATATCTTGTCAATAAAAAAATCTATAGATAGCCATTTTTACAGGGTTTTTATGACTTTTTATGCCATTTAAAGCAATAACAATATTCACAAAATATCTTCTAACTTATTGATTTATATACTCTTAGAAAATCACTTACTATTTTTCAAAGATCAATATAATTTTTTACTTTTTTTTTAATACTTATGCATATCCTTTTAAAATAGGCACTTCTGTGAAATATACTTATATCATACTTATTAATTCATGAATTTTTATAATTATCGTCTTGCCTTTTACCGTTGCATCATCAATAAAGTTAGCAACAACTTTATCTTTAACCTGTTCATAGGTACTATCACTTATGATAATATTATTTTTAGTTTCGTATTCTCTGGTTAAAGATTCAACTCTGGCACCAGCATTCATATTATCACCTATAGCAGTATAATCAAATATCTGTTCTGAACCTAGATTTCCAACAGTTACCATACCTGTATTTATGCCAATACCCATTTCAAAAGGATCTTTTTTTTCTGCATCCCATTTTTCCTGGAGTTCATTCAATCTCTGACGCATTTCCAAAGCAGCTTTACAGGCATGGAATGCATGATTCTCAAGGCTAACCGGTGCACCAAATATCGCAACTATCTCATCTCCAACAAATTTATCTATAGTCCCCTTATTTTCTGTAATGATATTTACCATCTCAGTTAAATATTCTCTAAGGATATCAACTGTTTGTTTAGGAGTATGACTTTCAGTATATGGAGTAAAAGAGACAATATCTGCAAATAGTACTGTTATCTCTTTCTGAACTCCACCGTACTCAAGCATTTTTGGATATTTAATGAGTTCTTCAACCAGTTCTGGAGCAATATACTGTCCAAATGCCTGTTTGATAAACTTACGTTCTTTAACTGTTTGCATATATTGAATTACTAACCCGGTAAAATAGATAATGATAATTAATATGGGAATTTCCAATGTTGGTATCATAATCCTATTGTGACTGAACAAATAATAAGAAAAATAAATATAACTAATGATCAATATAAAATTAATGAAAACAGATATTGTTGGTTTTACTAAAGAATTAAAAATGAATAGCAGCACAGTCGCCACAAAAATGAAGAGCAGGTAGGGAATTATAGGAAATTCTTTCAAGAATTCTTGTCTTAAAACCGTTTCTATAAAATTAGCATGAATCTCTACACCTGGCATTAATTGATTTTCTTCTGAAAAAAATGGGGTATGATGAGTATCATGGAATTCAACGGATGTAAGACCAATAAAAACAATTTTATTTTTAAATTTATCTGCAATTTGATAATATTCATCTAATTCTGTATCCAGTTCTTTTTCAAAATTCGTTGTGTAAGAAGAATCATCGATCACATCGGCATAATCATATGTAGAAAAAGATTTGGGAGGTCCGTAGTAATTTATCAAAGCACTTCTTGATGTAGCTTTAGGAATAAAATGTCCTCCGATCTTAAATAATTTTGAATAATTCTGTATCTCATCCGAATATGGGTCGATCTGATAATGTTTTGCAAGTGTCAGTACCCCAATTGAAAGTTTTATCTCTTTTGCTCTTTTCTGAAATAATTCATAACGCCTTACAAACCCGTCATGATCAGTTGATATATTTACAGTTCCCCAGGTTGTCCCTGTTTGAGTTAAAAGAGAAATTGGAGAAAGCAACTGTTCTCTGACAGAATTGTTATATTGAGTTTTTATCAGTTTCCCAGATAGAATTATGTTATCATACTTTGCTATAGCTGCAGCTAATTTTGAATCTGAATTGATATTACTTCTTTCAGTAAATTCAACATCGAAGATTATCTGTCTTGCTCCAGCTTTTTCCAGGTTCTCGATTAGTCTAGCATGATATTCACGGGGAAAAGGCCATCTTTCATTTAACGTACTAAATGTATCATCACCAATTTCTACAATTACTATATCGTTGGATATCTCCTGCTCACCGCGAAGTATAAAGAAAATATCATTTACTTTATGCTCCAGATTATGCCAAAAGTTAGTTACAAAAAAAATTCTGAATATAACGAAAAAGATTAATGATATTACTATATATTTTATAATTTTCATATTAAAACTTCTGTGATACTTTCATTTTGAAATTCATTCTGGAATAATTTGCATACTCAAGTTCTGCATCTTGATACAATTTTAATCCTGCATCAGCAGAAATAAATGTATTTGGCGTTATCTTATAACTTGTGCCAAGATTGAACATCTGGGCTGATTGAGAATTAATATCCCCGCTAAAAAGATTGTAACGAAAATCAATATAAGGCTTTAATTTACTTTCTAAAAGATTTATTTCTCCACGCATAAATAATGAATGGTAATTGGATTTTTCCTCCAATGTTGTTAATTCCTGTATAACTGAGTTGTCATTTACCGTGAAAGTATAAGAAAATAATGTTACTAATGGGATTTGATCAAAATAAGTTCGCGCACTTAATGTAAGATTATTTCTTTTATAGTTAAATGAATCATTCAATTTATCTTTATTTAATGAATTTGAAAAGTTCAAGGCAAACCTGGTTGGAACATTGGGTAAATATCTTGCATTATATCCTGTACTAAAGCTCACTGTCGTAGAATGGATGTCTGAGGCAGTATTTATAATGTCAGTTGAATCCGGAACAAATCCATCTTCAGAGCCACTTGTATTAAAATTCAAATTGAAATACATTTCATCATTTGGTTTATACATTGCTTGTGTAAATATTACAGTTGAACTTGACGTATTATTTTTTGTGTCATCTACATTATCAGAAAATAAATTAAATCCAAAATTCATGGCAAGTCGGTTATTCATCAACATCAAGTTATCATTAAATGAAATTATCATAACATCTTTTTGAAGATAATTTGTGGAAAGCGAATTGAAGCTCGAGCCAATTGTTGAAAAGGAAAAATTCATAAGATTTCTATAGAAGAATAACCGTAAATACGATTTTAAGGCAAGATTAGCCATTCCAGGTTTAAAGGGGATCATTGATTCATTAATAATAAAAATATTTTCGAAATCTTGCGGATCTATTGAGATATCAATATCTTCGTCAATATCATCTAGAGATGCGGCACCATCAATTATATTATCATTGTAAAGACTCATTGCTGCCTCGGTTCCAAACACAAGTCGTTGATTAATCAGCGAAAGACGGAAATCTGTACCAAGTAATAGATTATCTTTAGGACTTATAACTAAGAGACTATCCGCATCACGATAATACATCTCATCTAAAGAACTTATATCATCTTTATTTTTTACAAAGCCAACACCCCAGATAAAGTTTTGTGGATTGCCAAATTCCATTCTTAATGAATTGTTCACTTGTTTAAAAGCCCCAGCATTTACTAATGCATCCTGAATCACTTTTCCATCTATATCTCGTTTGATATTTCCATGAGTGAATAATAATCTGAATGTTTTAAAATCCAATTTTGTATGTATTCCCCGAACATTTTTACAATTTAGCAGAAAACTATTCATTTTCGGTGAGTAATCACCAATTGTAAGATCAAAATGAGGAACATTAAGCATAAAGTTAAATCTATTTACAGCTTGAGCTGAACTTGTCTCCAGTGATGTTAGGAATAATTTTGATCTGAATTTTAACCATTTGTGTGAACCTTTGAAAAACAATGAAAAATTGGCAGATCTATCTGAATCATTATCGAGAGTATCCTGCTTTGTATTCATATACCGCATGGAAACAAGTGATTTTCCGGAAAGATCAAGAGGAAGTTCAAATCCTTTACCTGTAACTTCTGTGATCCAGTGCTTTGACTCGATCCTGCTTCCATCTAATAATTGAGCTTCTACAAAATAGTTATGTGTTCCCAGCCTGGCATTAGATACCTGGAAGGTTATTACATTTGTAAAAACCCTCGTATTATCTGTTACATCTTCCCCATCGAAGTAAACTTTGATCGAGTTATAATCGATCTCATCTGAGATCGCAAATGTCGAAATTGCTATAAGGAAATCCTCAGTTAGATCAGTGTAAAAAGCATCTGGTGACAACAGCACAAAACCGTCATTCTCATCCTGGGGTATATTAACTGTTATTCTAAATGGATTAATTTCCGGTTGGATGGAAGGATATGTAACTTTATTACTGGAAGTGAGATAAATTTCAAAATAGTATTCAGCACTTGAAGTGTAATCTATAAATTCATCCATTATTGATGAAAATTGCGGATTAGATTCAGAACCGGGTTCCATCTCTTTTTCATTATATTCTGTTGCACCTGTTTGCTTATACAGAATATTCACTTTCACGATTTCGGAGAAACCTTCTCTTACTTCAAGATCAAGTTTAACTTTTTGCCCATTTAATTGATAAACGGGTTGATCATGATTAAAGATAACTTCAGAGAAGAGCTGAACAGTTATGAATAACAATACAAAAAGAAAAGATAATTTCTTCATATAGACCTCTATTCGAATTCGATTGTGATCGTTCTTTTCTCTCCATTATCGTTTTTCAATTCAATATTCAAGTTCTCTGACATCTTAACATCATAATCTTTCATTTCATTTTCTTCTATCTCAGCAACCAATATTTCATTTTTACCGATTGAATGAGCTTTCTGTCCTGCTTTAACATCTGCTTCCTTATCATCTAATTTATTCTTGATATTAACTACACCATCAAGTGTGTAAAGATCTGTAAAACCACTCTCATCAACAGAGAGAACGAATTTAGTTCCCTTTACAGATACAACTGTAGTTGGAGTATCAACAATAAAGCTACCTGTATTTTTAGATACTTTTGCCCAAAGTTCACCTAATTTCATAGTGCTCTTTTTATTTAATTTACCATTTGTTTTATTAGCATTAATGGTAAGTATACTATTTGGAAATAGTTTTATTACAGAGCTTCCATCAATGAATTTAACTACAGCAAAAGATTCATCCTTGCTCTCTAAAGTATCTTCATTTTCCAGTTCGGATCCATTCTTAGCATTCAACAAGTCCTCACCATGTGTTAAAATAACATCACCTTTTACTTTCAAAGCTATTCCAACCGTATCCTGTGCAATTAATGGAAAAGAAAATAATATAATTATTATAACTATACATAATATTTTATTCATTTTATACTCCTATTCAACCGTTATTTTTGTTGGCGTAATATTACCGGAAGAAATACTTTCTAGAATATGCATAAGATCTTCAACCTTGATATCATTATTCTGCCAATTTATTTTATCTATTGTATATCCAACTTCAAGTAGATTAATCAATTCACCTACTCCTTCAATATCTAACTGGTTGAAAAAATTTATCAGATTCTGCAAACCTGACTCATCGGAGGCAGTATCTGAAAGTTTAAAAAGATAGATAGTACTTTTATATTCACTTTCTGATGCCATGATAGGATTCATTGTTCTGGCTATGATCTGCCAGGCATAAGTTTTATTGTATTCAAATCCGGGTGCTCTGGGCGGATAAGAATAACTTGTAACTGCAATATCACTTTCAGTATAGTATGGTTCCAACATCTCTATCTCATCAACAGAATCGTAAATACGGTCTAACTCATAGCATTTGAATGTATAACTTTCCAAGTTGGAAAACCAGATAAAATTCGGATATTGTTCAGTAATATTAGTTACTCCAAGACCAATCGGGTTACCCGGAGTGATAAGAGAAATTGATATTGGTGAGCGAATAGTTACGATAGCAGTAACCGGATTAGATAGTAGATATGCCTCCTCACCCTGGTGTCCTTCTTCATAGATCCCAATATTAAAGATGTAATTACCATCCGGCATTCTGCCTGTATTCATGATAAGATCTTCAATGTTATCTAGAAAGTCATCAAAGTTTTGTACTGTAGTAAATCCACCCGGAGCAGAATTGATGATATCAATACTATTGAGTAATGTAGGAAACTGACCCGGAGTATTAGGAGTAAGGGTCATTGTCGCCTCTTCATCTTCCCAAACCATTCTACAGTAGAGAACAGCATTCATACTTGTAGGTCCATTTATTCCAACCGTAAAAAGACTCGGTTGCATTTCTGGTTCATCCGGATTAAAATTCGCAGGATAAAGAACATGGTAAGTTTTATGTAAGGGGGGAGTTACAGTTAAAGTAAAATCATATGTTTGGGCAAAAAGACTGATGGACATTGCTAAAATTAAAATTACTAAGATTTTTTTCATTTTTTCCTCCATTATAATTTCCGATTTAATGATAGTTCAATTATTTTATTAAGAAGCTCCGTAAAATTTATATTTACTTCTTTCGCTGCCATTGGTGTTAGACTTAATGGAGTCATACCAGGTAGAGTATTTACTTCCAGAAAGTAGAAATCTTTTCCGTCGTAACGGAAATCAACCCTTCCATATACTTCACATCCAAAAAGAGCAAATACATTCGTGGCTTGTTTCTGAATTAACTTTAATTCTGAATTAGAAAGTTTAGCAGGAACTTCATAGATAGTTTTGCCTTTTGTATATTTATTTTTATAATCATACCATCCATTGTGAGGAATTATTTCAATTACAGGTAAGGCTTTTTTCCCCAGGATCGTAACTGTGAGTTCTCGTCCATCAATGAATTGTTCAATGATAACTTTCTCACTAAATTTAAAAGCTTCAATAATTGCTTCTTTCATTTCGCATTCTTTCTCAATAATGCTAATTCCTACTGATGAACCAGAATCATTTGGTTTAATTACCATTGGGAAGCCGATAAATTTTACGATGGGATCATAATCATATTCATAATTATTATAGATAAGTCTTCGTTTTGGCAGTTTAATGCCTACATACTCGGCAATGATTCCTGAGATATATTTATCCATTGATATTGCACTAGCCCGTTGACCAGAACCGGTAAATGGGATATTTTCAAGTGCTAAAAGCGATTGAATTCTGCCATCTTCTCCTTCAGCACCATGCAGCCCGTTGAATACTATGTCAGGTTTTATTTCTTTTATTCTGTTTATCATATCAGAATAGGAAGCAAATTCGACAGGATCTATCATAGTGACTTTTTTACCATTTTTCTGCAGAGCTTTTGCAATCATATTTGAAGATGTTTTTGATACTTTTGCTTCGTGTGAAAAACCACCTGATAGTACAATAACGTTTTTTATATTTACCATATACGTTTTATCCATATTCAAAAAAAATATGTCAAGAATAATAAGAAATCATTATTTAAATGATTTAACATCTTCCAGAAAATTAGGATAAGATTTTGCTACCGACAACACATCAGAGATCATTATTTGGGGGAAGACAATCTTTAAAATATGAAAAGCCATTACCAGACGATGATCTCCATATGTCTTAAGAATTAATCTTCCTGGTATTGTATCCAAACTATTTATTTTAAGTATACCATCCCTATATATTATCTTTGCTCCTATATGAGTTAATTCCGTTATAAGTGCTTTAATTCTGTTTGATTCCTTAAATTTTAAATGTTCAATATCCTTAATTATAACTTGTGAATCTGCAAACAAAGCCAATACGGCTAGCGTTGGAACCTGATCCGGCATATTTCTCATACTTACTGAAATCCCTCTCAATCTGTTTTTGGTAACACTGATTTTATTTTTTTCGATTTTTACATTAGCACCCATGTTTTTGAGGATTTCTATAAATCCATGATCTGCTTGAATTGAATTATGATTAACATTATTTGTAGAGATAACTGATCTGCTAAGAGCTCCTAATGCCCAGAAATAAGCAGCAGAAGAGAAATCAGGCTCTATACCATACTCTCCAAGTTCATTATATTCCTGACCTGCCTCAATAAATATCCTCTTGCCACTATATTCAGCAATTACACCAAAATCCTGCATGATCTTAATTGTCATATTAATGTAAGAACTTGAAACCACCTCTCCATCCAAAAATAGTTCCAGGTCATTTTTATACGATGGAGCTATTAATAACAATGAACTGATGAACTGGCTTGAGACATTAGCAGGAATATCAAAAACACCACCTTCCAAAATGGAACCTTTTATCAACAATATATCATCAGAAAATTCAATCTTAGCACCCATTTCCCTTAGAACTTCGATTAATGGTTTTATTGGTCTTTTTTTCAACTGTTCAGATACTTGTATACTGATCTTTGTTCTATTTAATGCAGCGGTTCTTGATATTAGGAATCTATATGCAGTTCCTGAATCCTGAATAAAGAGATCGCAATTCCTACAAGGTTTTTTTGGAGGAGTAATTATCCAATTTTTATTAGTTTTATCAATTTTTAATCCCAATTTACATAAATTATCTGCCATTGTTGTTACATCAAGACAGTTTGATGGATGAGATATTGCAATTTTATTTTGCAAATATGAAGCAATTATCAATACCCTATTTAAAATCGATTTCGAACCATTTAAAGTTATATGTCCTGAAATATTTATATGATTTATCATCCATTCTCCATATTTAAAGTGAGATTTAGAAAATTACCTTGTATAAGTCAATAAACTATTTTTTATTTTGACAACAAAAGCATACGTTCATTTATTCCCTTATTATTGAAAAGAGGTTTATGGATGAATGATATTATTAATATCAAGGAACTGAAGAAAGAATACCGAATGGGAAAAATTACAGTACCAGCGTTAAATGGTATTGATATTTCAATAAATGAAGGAGAATTTGTAGCTATTATGGGACCATCCGGTTCAGGAAAATCCACCCTCATGCACATCTTGGGATGCCTGGATACTCCTACTGAAGGCATTTATTCACTTAATTCCGAATTAGTGAGTAAAATAAAAAAAGGTAAGCTTGCACTTATTAGAAACAAACAGATCGGATTTGTGTTCCAGACCTTTAATCTTCTACCACATTTAAACATACTCAAAAATGTTGAATTACCTCTTATGTATGCCGGATTGAGTAAGAAACAAAGGACCAGTACTGCTAAAAAGGTGTTATCGGAAGTAGGACTGGGTGACAGGTTAAAGCATAAACCTTCAGAACTATCTGGAGGTCAAAGACAAAGAGTTGCTATCGCTCGTGCTATTGTTAATAATCCTACCATCATCTTAGCTGATGAACCAACCGGGAATCTTGATACTGCCTCAGGCAGTGATATACTATCAATATTTTCTGATCTTAATGACAAGGGACATACTATTATAATGGTTACACATGATCCGGCTGTTGCAAAAAGAGCTACAAGAGTAATAAAGATCGTTGATGGATTGATACAAGATGGCAATATCAGTTAAAGAAAATTTAATTGTAGGATTCTCTGATTTCTGGTCTAGAAAGGTTAGAAGTATAATTACAGTAATTGGAATTGTATTGGGAACTATGTCAATTATTGTGGTGTTATCTCTTGTAAACGGTGTAAATGCACAAACTATGAAATGGATGATGGAACGTGGTGGTTTAAGCAAGATCAGCGTTTACAGAAATTGGGAATACAGGCATTCTAATTATGTTAAAGATTATTTTACCTGGAAAGAGCTGAAACTTATAAGATCACTTATCCCGGAAGCAAAATATTTTAATCCGCAGCAGCAGCATTGGGTTCGACATTCCAAAGATGATAAAGATTACAGTACCAGAATTTATGGAGTTTTACCTGATTATTCCAAGATCGAGGAATGGGATGTGCAGGAAGGAAGGTTCATAAGTAATTTTGATATAGATCAATCAAATGACGTTATCGTGATTGGTACAACTGTAAAAGAGGAACTTTTCGGTAATAAAGATGCTATCGGTGCAGTAATTACAGTCAATAATAGAAGGCTAAAGGTTATAGGTATATTGGCTTACCGTTATATGAAAAGTAATGGTGCCTTTGGTAATGAAAATGCCTTTTCTTATTTAAACCGGCAAACATTTGTTCCCCTTACAACTATGATAAAAAAAGGAAGTGGTTCCGATGAAACGAAATCATTCACACTTAAAGCTCAGGATGCCGCAAGTGCACCGGAACTGCGTGAGAAATTGAACAATATAATTTTAAATTTAAGAAGAGGTTTACCTGTTTTCCGGGTAGAATCTGCTAAAGAAGAAGCAGAAGAGATGGCTGAGAATTCTAAAATGTTTCAAATAATCTTTTATATAATCAGCGTGATCTCATTGTTAGTGGGTGCTATTGTAATAGCAAATATTATGTTAGCTACAATCCAGGAAAGAACACGTGAGATCGGGATAAGATTAACAGTTGGAGCCAGGCGTAGGGATATTTTTGTTCAATTTCTTGTTCAGACCATTCTGGTCACAACTATCGGAGGAATTTTAGGGATAATTGTTGGATTATCTATATTGGATATTGTTAGTAAATTTTTAGAAATGGAGTTGGTCGCTGGTATATCAATGATTTTTGTTGCATTACTGGTTTCTTCTGGTGTAGGACTTATATCAGGAATCATTCCAGCAATAATGGCGAGTAAATTAGATCCTGTAGAAGCATTGAGGTATGAATAATGAAATTTAAATTAATATTAAAACAAATTTACACTTTTTTAAAAACATTCTGGAAGAAATATAATGAAGACAAGATCTTCAAGGAATCTGCTGCTCTCACCTATGTAACATTATTGGGATTTGTACCCTTTATTATCTTCCTGCTATATTTTCTGCCGAATTTATCATTCATGAAAATGGAAGACCAAATATCAAAACTGGCGCTATCAATATTTGTGCCGGAATCTGCAGAAGCTATCTTTGGTTATATAAATCAAATAACTCATAAAAGGATCTCGTTTAACTTGATCAGTTTTGGTATCCTTCTTTTCACATCTTATTCACTGTTTCAGATTATCAACTCTTCTTTTGATAGGATCTTGTGTGCAAAAGAGATAAAATCAAAAAAATTTTTTACAGAGATAATCAGGTTTTTTGGAATGACTATTTTTGGTTCTGTAATAATTCTGGCTCTTCTTTCCGCAACTTCACTTCCCTTTGTTTCAAAATATTTGGACGTACCATTTTTACAAAATTTATCACTTTATTTCACTCCATTCCTGATCCTTTTTATCATCTTCACACTGGGTTTCTTTTATATACCCACAGTTAAGGTGAAGAAACGTTCTATAGTTGCAGGAGCTGCTATTTCAGCAGCAATCTGGATCTTATTCAAAGCATTTTTTAACTGGTATATTGCCACACTTACAAATATTGAAATAATCTTTGGTGTATTAGGTGCAGTTCCTATCTTCCTTATCTGGATATATACAAACTGGATAATTATGCTAAGTGGTGTTGTTATCGTATCTATCTTAGAAGGAAGGGACCGCACAGAAGATGATACACATAAGGATCTTCAGGCAGTAAAAATTACTTTTGAAAAATATGTTGATAAAAAAGACATGAAGAATCTGCAGAAAACAACATTGAATAAAAGTGAACTTAAAAATATACTAAGAGAATTAGTCAAAGAAGAAGAAGAAACAGAAGAAATAGATATCCAAATAAATGAGTTTACAGAAAAAGACGAATAATTTTTTTTCACAATTAATAAAATATTAAACGGAGACGTGTCCGAGTGGCTTAAGGAGCACGCTTGGAAAGCGTGTATGCGGCAACGTATCTAGGGTTCGAATCCCTACGTCTCCGCCATCTTAACCTTATAAAATGTTATTAAGCGATAAGTTACGCAACCCCTAGCATAATCCCTAAACTTAAGATGTGGCTAAATATGTGGCTATATTTTTCATTTACCATTCTCTATTTGCCTTCAAATACAATGCCTACTGCTGCTTCATCAGTCTGGTATTGATACTTCCTTCTTCTATTGCCTTTCAAATATTCATCTAATTCTGTCCGTTTGATCCAGAGCTTTCCTCCCCCAGGTTTGCTGAAATCTATCAGCTTTTTATGAGTTAGTCTGTATATCCTAGATATTGGGGCATTTATGTACTCCGCCGCTTGTTCTGATGTCAACATATCATTAGGAGAGTATTTTCTTTCTGAATCTATCTGTTTAACCTTTGCTTTGAGGTTATTATCTTCATCGGTTGTAGAAGAATATTCCTCTTTCCTTATTATATATCGATATACAATCTCAACAAATTGCTGGAATACTGTACCGTTAGATTTATTAAATTTAATATATGCATCCGTTACTTGCTTATATTCATTCCTCATCGTATATTCTTTATTTACAATACTATTTACAAGGAATTGACTTACTACTTCAGAGAAAAAAGATTCTAACAAATCATTTAAGGAGTATAATCCGCTATTTGTATAAAATGTGATCAAATCCTTATATTCTTTATCATCTTCCTTTTCAAAGTCTTTATTGTAAGGCATCAAGAAGTAAGAATTAACTCCTTCTTTGAATATCCTTGATTCTGCAATCATTATCACAAAGTAACATAGAAACGTAATTGTTTGGTGAACATTAAATCCATAATGTTCCATACATTTATCAAGACTTTTACCTTTACAGCTATTTAAAAATTGTTCTTTTGTAATAATGTCCTTCACCTGTTCTTTAAAGATTAATATTGGTACTCTCCTCTGAAGTTCAAGGTAATAACATACTTGAGAGTCTAACAATCTCCCTTCAATAGTTGCTTTATTCTTAGGATAACTCTGAACATGTTGTAGGAACCATTCAATAGTAATATTCTCTAATAATTCGTCGGCCATTGTATTGCGCATAATGGCTGTAATATAATTTCCTTCTTCAACCTTCGTCATAATGCGATCAGTTTCTTTAAATAGATCCAATTCTTTAACCATCCTCTATTCTATTTGCGTCATCACCATTTACCGCTCATGTATGAGCAGCAAATAACTTTGTCGATCATATTTTGCATTTTATAAGCTACAAGATATCATTCAGCTATATTTTTTCGATAACTTTCCAATAGCCACCTTTATCAGGTCCGACTCTTCTCAAAATTTTAAGCTCCTTTAGCCTAGCTATGTTATTATCTATAGCCGTAGTACTAATACCAACTTTTTTAGATAATTGGGCTATTGAAATAACTTTATTTTCTAACATTAGTTCAAGTATATTATTCTGGTTCATGGTTAAGTTATAATTTTCTACCAACTTTTCTACCAACCCATCTACCAACCCATCTACCAACATCGTTGTTTTCTGGGTAGTCATCTTTAGATCTACATAATCCAACCGGCTAATATAGATTGGTACATCATCCACATAGGTGCTCCATCCTTTGAATATCTTGTCAAAGCCATAACCAGCAGTTTCTGCAAGTTTGATAACCCTGAACATCTTGGCTATCAAAGGATTGCGTGGCTGTGAAATATCTGCTTTTCGTAGATCATTAAGATCTTTGGGTAATCCACCCGGATTATAGAATTCTATATGATCGAGAAAAATCCGGATGCGTGGCTTAGAAGTACTAAAATAATCTGCATGCATCAACATGTTTACCAATGCTTCTCGAAGTGCTTGCACAT